>ERZ809152.200-NODE-200-length-38335-cov-98.545977_pt1 | contig 38335 bp, 46 predicted proteins | sample MGYA00520518_ERZ809152 | MGnify/ENA primary metagenome ERZ809152 (study PRJEB31570, sample SAMEA3212996) | Homo sapiens | biome: human-gut; feature: human gut; material: fecal | place: Sweden | collected 2011 ...
TGTGAGATGTGGTCTCAAACTTTTGGTCCAAAACTCATCGTCACTACTGTAGGCCACAGCCACTGTAGGTCAAGGACCGTAGGTCAGGCGACACTAGGATGGACCAATAAGTAGGATGACCCTAAGTGAGCTTCTATTAAGGTGTTACCTAAAGTCCTTGACTACAGTAGCTAAGGTCAGTAGAGTAGCGTCAGCTATGAACTGACCTTAGGTCTTCCGCTCATGAATCGTTACCATGATTGCGTTAATTACACTGAGAGACCAGAGAACATACGAGAGTCTCGACCCACCCGACCCACTGACTTCCAGCAGTAACGCCAGCAGCAAGTAGAACAGCAGCAAGAAACCTGTATGTAGCTCGATTGGTCGCCAGAGCTTTAAGTACAGCTTTGGTCTTTGCCATATGCTACATACCTCCTGTATCTATGGTCGGTGACTATCTGTATTGGAGGGATTATGATTAATATCACCCTCCTTCCATCGGTGCAAGCCTTAGGTAAGAACTCGGAGTCTGCCTCCTAAGGTCTTGCATAAAGTCTGCATATGTATATTCACTACAGTAATACTATAAGTAACCGGGGGTCTTCCCTATAGTGATAGTTAAGTCCAAACTCCTTGTAAAACAGTAGGTTAGACTGGTAGTAACTATAGGTTACTAACTGCGTATTCATGCAGCTTTCACCTATAATTATTCAGTCAGCTAGTGGAACGTAACGTATGACCCTAGTCCCAGCTCGTCGTCCGTATCGTGAGTTACCCGGACCCCATTGTCCCAGAACTCAGTGTGGATGGACTCGAAGCCTTTCCGTGGGTTCTCCATCTGTTCCTCCAGCCACTCCTCAGTGACTTCACGTTCTCCTTTGTTGGCATCCTTCGCCATAGACTCAACGAAGAACTGTACACCGATAGCCAGCGCATCAAGTCGGTCATCGTGTGCCAATGCTCCACGTTCACGAGAGATACGTGTCATCTGGTAGAAGAGAGAGTAGATAGGATTACGAACACCATACTTATCAGAGGCAGACTGGTAATCTTGGACGATAGCAGCAGCGTTGATGATAAGTCGGTGAGACCCCATGATAGGCTCCAGAACGTCACAGATGCGGAGTTCCTTCTGACCCTTACTCTTCACTTCAGTTACAGCAGCAGGATGAATACGGGAAGCTACAGGCTTGAATAGCTCAAGGTACATACCATCACCGAAGTTACCCTCAATTACGTATTCGTTGACCTTCCACTTACGACCAATCTTAGCTAGTGCTTCCAGCGTAGAGTCTTCATAACCACCACGCATACCACCAACTTCCATAGCGAAGATGTAGCCGTTGAGCTGGTACAGTACCGCATAGCCAGTTTCATCCTTACCACGACCACTAGGGTCAATGACTAGAATCTTCTGGGTGTACGAACTGAAGGCAGAACCTACAGTCTGATACGTGTGGTATGAGTCACCCATGAGTCCAACGTTAGGAACGTCCTCACGCTTGTTCTGAGGGTTAGGAAGCCATTGGTAGACCATTGGGCTAGACGCTGGGTCCAAGTCAGCTACGATAAGGTCACGGAGCTTCAGAGGGTACTTCTCAGCATCACTCAGGTTCGGGTTAAGCATGAACTGTAGAGCGAAGCCAGCCTTGCCATATGACAACTCACGTTCCTTCAGGTCCGTATCATCGAAGCGTACCTCGTCGGTCGGACGCCAGTAGAAGGCCTCAGGGTCCTCTTCAAGCTCTGCCTGAAGCATAGGAGCCAGACGGTCTCCGTAAGACTGCCAGTCCTTCCTGTCGCGTGGATAACGAGCAGGCCAGATAGTAGTGGTGTACCCACGACCTTCCAGCTCACGATACAGGGTCATCTCGTTCTGAGGAGTACCCAGATAGATGATTGTGCCTCCGGGCTTCAGGATAGCATCGAACTCTTTCACAAGCTCTGACAGACGGTCTCGTGCAGCCTGAGTCGCTGAGTTGTTCGGAACCTCCACGTCATCGGCAATCAGGATGTCAGCACGACTACCAGTCAACTGACCAGTGATACCAACGGACTTAACCGAAGGTGAGTGGTCCGGCTTGGCTGGTCCAACGTCGAAGCTGATAACCGCATCTCGCTGTCCCTGCTTAGGTTTGAGTTCCCTAAGCTGAGGCATGAGGTCGATGATTCGCTTAATGAAGATGGAGTTCGCATCGGCTCGTTCCTTTGAGGCCGACACAATCATGAACTTCAAGTCTGGGTTGTTCCATAGTTTCCAGACCACGAATGCACACGTAATGAAGGACTTCCCGATACCACGGAACGCCTGTAGGATGAAACGCCTGTTGTCGCCAGCCGATAGTTTCTTCGCCATGTCAATCTGACAGCGAGTCGGGACCGGGAGTGACAGAGCTTTCCACAGGACGAACAGGAAGAACACGAAGTCTGCCTTCATACGGGCAGTCATTAGCGCCTGACGCGCCACTAAGTCTTTACTCAATGCGTCACCTCCTTCTCTTGCTGTAAGGCTCTCACAGTGTCTTGAAGGGCCTTAATCCACTTGTCTCCTTTCACTCCGATGGCGATAAGACGTTTAGCATCTCGTTCGTCAAGTTCGGCGTAACCATCAATGAAGCATCGACCGTCACTTTGCGTGGTTCCACTCGTAGGTTTGACTCGGATGAGCAGCCGCTTATTGTCAGACTTAAGGTCAGCAATAATCCTATCAGTGCTACCTTCCAGCGAGGACATTTCGTCCTGAAACCGTTTGGACACTTTGTTGACTTCAGCTTGGACAGCAAGCCTTGTATCCTCCGATGCCTTAAGATTCGAGGTGTATTCTGCATTGACCTTAGCCTCCCACTTATTGTTAGCGGTGTGGTAGCCACCAGCAAACATCACTGCTGCAAGTAACCACGGAGCCGCTCTCTTTAAAAATTCGAGCATAGTTGCCCTCCCGGTTTATCAGATTTCACGTAGAGTCGCCTCCACTAGTTAGTGTTAACCATAAAGGCCACTACATATAGTAATGACCTTGAGTCTAACACTTATTGAACACCATACCCTGTGTCATTATCCTCAGTCGCTGAAAGAACCTTATCGTACTCTGCGTTCAGGGCCTCCATATCAGCCAGAGTCTTCTCGTCGACAGACACCTTGCTTAGCACGAAGTTGTGACGAGACAGTAGCTTCTCAATGGCGTTGTAAAGCTGAGGTGAACGCTTAGTGTCATCCCGCAGGTCTTGCAGCATGAGTCGAGCACGTTCAGTATCTAGCATCAAGAGGAACTTCTCTAAGTCCATCTGCGTCATGTTTTACCACCTCCTTTAATCGTTTTGTAGACTAGCACACCAATCTGGACAACGGTGTACGCGATAGCTGCAACGTAGAACCATTCGTTAAGTGTGAGTCCGAAGAAGAACCGACTGGCACCATCAGCCGCAGCGGTCCCGACTATAGGAGAGGCTTTAAGGACCTCATTCTTGAAGTCTAACTCAATCATAAACCTCCAGTTTAAAGCGGGTCGTCCGTGACCCAAAGTTGTTACCATACGTTGGTTAGCGTGTAGTTAGCCTCTACCCACCAACTTAATGGCAAAGGGTTTGTTTATTACTTCTGTTCAAGAGCAGAAAGTCTGGCTTCGATTCTTTCCAGTTTTCTTCTCTGATAAGCGGCTTCAGCAAAGAAAATTCCGTCGGGCCGAACACCCCACTCCTCACCCTCTTCGTGAATAACCACCTCGGTGTATACAGGTTCTTCCGTAGTAGTGACATTACCCTCCTCGTCAGTGTGTTCAACGATTTCATTGTGCGAAAATACCGTATCGGTCATCCGTGGATACTTGTCATAGCACAGAACAGCATAACGACAATTCGTACTGTTTTCATCCATCAGACCATGTGCAATGAATACATCACGAATTTGCTGAGCAATAACCCCGAAGTGAATACGAGCATCATTGCCTTTCAGTTGAACAGCATCTAACCACTGGTACATGATGTAGTGAACGTCACCCCAGGCATCCAGGAAAGCATCATCAAAAACTACCGGCTCTGTTTTCCTCTCCCCGTTAGAAGTAACAATAGGGTTGCTTCCGAGGTATGCAGTGGTGAAACGGTTGTGAGGCCCACCAAGAGCAATAGCGTTATCGTTATAAGGCTTAACATCAGCAGTCTGGAACAGGTGCTCAGCTCCGTTGTAAACTATTCGCCTTGAGTCGGTGTTATTTGCACCATAAAGCGTAATCTGTGCGCCAGAAGAAGAACTGGTACTGTCGCCTCCGCAAAATATGGTGCGCTGCCCTGCCGGGTTATTAGTCGGTACGGATTTCCCGATAAACCCATACTCACCTTCCATTAAAACTTCAGAGCGAATGTTACTACTGGTGCTGGCTCTAATGGTCACATGACCTAACCCTAAATCACCGGTGAACTCCATAGGTGCAGGAACCGTGCGAATCCCATTCGTATCAAAAAACACGGGAACAGCTCTGTTGGGTACAGCACCATATCTGAAATCTCTGGAAACACGATTGTCTGGGCCAATCTTCATTTTGTAGCAATACAAATCCGAGGGGTGACCATCCGATTTGAATGGGTCTTTCGCTGAGTTATCGCCATATGCCCATGGGTTAAAATGGTCCTCTCCACCAAACATGTAGTAGATGTAACTATCCTTCACAACTACCGAACCAACACCTACACCTGAGTTAACTATTCCGCCCTGATAAATCTGGTCAGTGATGTTAACCCATTCAATACCATCTGCATTCCAATTGTTTACATTCAAGCGTGCATAGAAGGTGCGAGGATAAGATGCCTTGTAACGATCATCTGGTGCACCTGCTTCCCATTCATTTTCTGCACGTTCTGAACCAAACATGATAAGGTCATCCCCTACTTTAGCAAAAGGTAATGTAGTATGATGAACATTATGTGGAAATCTCAGTGACTCCCAAGTCTGACCTATGTCTCTACTACGATGCAAAGAGCTACCTAGTCTATCCCCACGAGTGCCACGAGTGATAAGGTATAATACACCGTCATAGTACTTGATGCACGGCTCTGACGCATCTGGTTCATACTCAGATGGTATCTGACGACGAACATAATTAGATGGGCTATTGAAAGCATCAGGGAAGTAGAAAAGCCCAACTTCTCGTGGAGCTACATCACCTTGATGATAGCCCATAACAAAGCCATTGTTATCAATAGTAGCAAAGCTATGCACCTCTGTGACACTAGGGATTAGACCAAGATCTGTCTTACGCCATGGAGACTTATGGAAAGAAGTACCCATGTGCCAATTCTTTCCAGCGTTATTCAAATCTGAAGTCTGCTGGTTGGGTGTAAGAACCGTGAAGTTGTCCTTATCTATTACGGTTGCAACAGTCATATCACCGGATACACCTGTTACCGCAGAATTAGAGAAGTTAACAAAATCACCCACGAATAGTCCGTGGTCTGGTACATGTATTGTTGCATATCGCTGATTTGCAGCTTTAGTGATACCACCAGTAAGATGCAGGCTACGAGACATGGGGCGATCCCACAATGCACAATTGGTTAATGCGTTCTCGGCTAAAGTACGTGTTTCAATCATGGCAAACAGACGGTTGCGACATACACCCATACTCATACAATGATAGTTCACTGTAGGGTAATCTGTATGCAGATCAGTTAACCACTCTGGAGTAGACCATGTTTGACCGTCATCACCAGACTTAACCCATGATACATGCAGACGACTGACCCCATGTCTATCACCAGCCATGAACGGGCAGTAAATAACATCATCGTAAACGAACGCTTTATCCTGTGGCCACGCATTGTAATAAGGGGTGTCCGTTATTTTAAACAGTTCACCTTGAACAAATTCTTCAGAGACATAATAAAGCGGCTGACCAGGAATACGTTCATATACAAAACGAGTATTGACGAATCTACTAATGTCAGGCAGGGATGTGACCTTATATGTTCCCCCATTGCCATTAATCTTTTGTCCAACCGGTGTGTCGTTTAATGCGCTCGTTAATGCTGCTGTATCATCAGTGACACCATCCCCTTTAGCACCCCAACCACGAACATCTTTTTCATCAAGCCAGCGTGCTCTATGTAATTCAGGGTAGAGTATTGCCCCTTCAGGATTTGAAATCTGACTTCTTAAAGCAGCATCACCAACACTAACCCACGCACCTAATCCAATCCCACCGGAAGTTTCAGGAGTTGAACCAGCAGGAACGTTCTTTGGAAGCGTACCATCCCAGCGGTAATAATCACCATCCTCTTCCCATAGCAGGACCTCGCTCCATGTTGTAACGTTGTAGCCTTTCTCGAAGGAGCGACGGGTCATATAGCCAATTAGACCAGCTGCCCTGATACTCTCAGCGATTCGGCGTGCTTCGTCCTCGCTATCCTTAGCGTTGCCAGCAGAGCTACCAGCAGCATCGGCATATTCCTTCGCTAAGTCAACCGTTTGGTCTCGACCTTCTTCTGCAATATGGATAGCCTGAAGCTCTGAATTGGTCAGGTCACTAGCTGTTAACACTGAGCCATTCCTGAAGTCTACCACTAAGTCAGTTCCAGTCTGACGGTGAATACGAACGATGTCGAAACCTGATTGGTCAACCAACATCTCAATCATCGTTGGATTAAGGAATCGGTAATCTCGACCAACTTCCAGTACACGGTTCAGGGTAGGGTTAGAGCTATTCACCAGCGTAACAACAACAAACGTTCTAGCTAGGTAGTCGAACTCAATCCTGTACTGAGTGTTTCCTGAAGGGAATTGTGTAATCGTGGACATTATGCCTCCTTTGTTATTTAAACGGAGACCTATGGTAGCGCCTCCAGTTTCCTATAGTGATAGTTTAGTCCTTGATGTGGATACCTTGCTCCTCAAACGTCCCAAGCAACAGCTTCTGGGTAATTGGGTCGTTCGGAACCAGTTCACGGAACGTATTATACATCCCGGTCATGTAGTCACGCTCGTTGACACGAGTATCAGCCTTGAGGTAGCCAGCCAAGTTGTAAGCCGAAGCGCCAACGTTAGCAGCATATCCGAAAGCTGGAACCTGCTCCAAGAAGTTACCAACAACATTCATCACAGGGTCACTTGTAGCTGCACCATACGCGATGGCACGTTCAGGCTTCTCTGTAGGCGAACGAGGTAGGATAGACGAACGGAGCATCTTAGTGTCCTCATACCCAGCGATGCCACCCAGAATGTTAGCTACCCCAAGTGGTCCACCAAGGTGTGAACTACGTGATAGAGCTGCATATCCAATCATCGTCGGGTCTAGAGCTTGCTTGAGGTAGTCACGGTCTCGACCATCCTGCATAGCGTAAGCCTTGACATGAGCCTGAGCCATGTAGTAGATACCAGCAAGACCCATAGAGATCACAGTGGACAGGGCAGCGTCCATCGCTCGGTTGTTCTTCGTGGCGTTATAGAAGGTTCGCATGGTACGTCCATTGATGGACTTGATGACGAAGTTCTTAAACTGAAGGACAGTCTTAGCGAGAGGACCATAAGCCTTTGCGTCCATGTTGGACAGCTTATGAGGACGTAGTAACGTTTCGTCAGCGATGGTATCACCCATACGCCATAGGTCCATAGCCCTTGGGTCCTGACTGAACGCCTTCTTATCCTTGATGGTGTACTTCCCGTCTGGACCACGAGTCACTGACTCACGGATGAGGGACTTAATGCCCTTCCACTGCTCGTCAGAGATACCAGCGGTCTTAAGCCAGCGGTCATCGAACTTACGCTTACTACCAGTCAGGCTATGCTCCACGATGTCAGACAGGAAGCCTTGACGTCCAGCATCTAACAGGTAGTTGGTCGTACCGTTGAGGACTTTAGTGAACGGAGAGCGTACTGCAAGTTCGCCAGTGTAATACTTGGCAGTCCCCAGAGCTGTAGCTGTACCACGACCGAGGTCACTGTAAGATCGCAGACGGTCAATGACATCCTGTTTAGACGGACGGATTGAGTCATCCAGTTCCTTACCGAAGATAACATTGTGCAGGTCCTTAATCTCTGAGGCCCCAACCTTCTTGTTACGGAAGGCTAGGTCACGGAAAATTGGGACTCCATGCAGCATTGCACGAACGTTGCCACGAGCCAGCATACCACCAATCTCCGTTAAGTTCTGAACACCCATGTAGGCATTCTTAGCGAAGAACGATAGGTCTGTCATTGTGCGCATCACGGTAGCGAAGGCTGCATCATCAGCACCATCACGTCGAGCACGACCAGTTAGAATCTTCAAGGTGTCACGTAAGGTAGATACTTCACCTTTCAACTTACCGTCATCCCCAGCCTTGTTCATCATGGTCTCAACCAAGTCCTTCATGTCCTTCGTGGTCTTGCCTGTACCAGCCATGATAGCAATATCGCCATTAACTCGACGGTTGTAGGCCGGGACAATCTTGTCCATGTCCCACTCACGCAGGTTGTTGACACTGAAGGCCTGACCGTTAGGTAGGACGATTGACATATCGCTATCGAACAGGTTACGAGCCTCAAGGAAGCTGTTGTTCTCCAGACCCACCAGACCATTGATGTTCTCTTCCATTACGGATGAACGCTCGAACTGCTCGGTGTGAGAGATACCATAAGCCTTATCGTTGGCGTACTTATCGACCGCAGCCGCAAGTCCTTCTGGAGTCAACGTAGGGTCAGCCTCTAAGAGTGCCTCGTCCACACGTTTCTTGACCTCAGGTCGAGACGCATAGCTGGTCAACCATGACTTCTTGATGGCCTCCTGTAGTGCCTCTGGACTCCCAAGCTCCTTGATGTACAGCTCCTTCATCTGGTTGCTATACACATGCGGGACGTAGGTTCCCTTGAAGCGGCTGCCCGGAAAGATAGACTGAGCGTCTGGACGACCAAACATCGCCGGGTTCTCCATCATCTCACGCTTGGCGTCAAACTGGTTCTTCAGCAGGTCATAGACTTTCAGTTCTCCCGGAGTCAGTTCAGCCTTCAGGTTTCCGCTACCATCTTCGATAGCCATAGACACACGCTGGTAGATGTCATGACGGAATGCTCCAGAGTCTCGCCAGAATGCTGTCTGGAAGTACGGGTCCTTTAGGGCCTCAGTAACCGCATCGTCGATGTCATTGTAGAACCGATGGTCCACAGCACGAAGTCTCTCGAATACGTCAGACGCAGTGGTCCCGATTTTACCTGAGGCCCCAGACTGCATACCAGTCGGTGAACGCACTAAGTCAGCAGCTACTCCACGAATCTCAGGGTTCTCAGACCGAAGCAGCTTCAGGCCAATCTCAGTCAGACCACCAAGGTTCACACCAGCAGCGGCCCGTTCAGGCTCAATCACTTCGTCAAAGACCTTACGTGTCTTAGGGTTCAGTGGGTTCTCACCAATCAGGATTGAACCATCCTCCAGCCGCACACTACCAGGCTCATTCGGAACGTCGGCGAACTTAACGCCTTGATGACTAAAGGTCTGCTCACCTTCCTGAATAGGGAGACGAGACAGGTCCTGACCATCAATGTTACGAGCGGTCTCACGAGCTTCCAGACGTGTAGCTGGCCCAGCGAACTCATTAGTGTTGCGACCTAAGGCTCTGCCTAAACCATCAGCGATAGCAGTCATACCTCCGCCGAAGAGAGCACCGCCAAGGATAGCCTCAGCCACATGAGCATCACCACCAGCCACTGAGGTACGGGCCATCTCTGATACACCAGCAAGTGCTCCAGATTGAGCAGCCACGGTGAACATCTTGTTGACCAGCTTGCCACCCTTACCAATCTGTCCAGCGATAGGAACGTAGGTCAGAGGATCCACACCAGCGCCAATCACACCAGCAGCTAACTGAGCACCAGTCCCAGCCTTGGCCTTCTCTTGGTCCAACTTCTGGTTCTCCAACGCCAAGTTGATCAGCTCTGTCAGATTCTGAGGAGAACCGCCAGTAATTACTCCGTAATACTGAGGCAGAACCCCAGCGTTACGAATCTGGTCAAGCTCTTCACGAGTCCACTTATGGTTGTTCCAGCGGGTAGGGTTGAACACATCGCCAATGACATCAAGTGAGTCCTCGGTCTGACCAGCGCGGATAGCCACGCCGGCCATAGAGTTCTTCACTTCAGCTTCTGTAGCCGAGCCGAAACCGAACCACGTAGAGCGATCCTCTCGTTCCTGCATGGTCTCGCCAGTAGACTTATAGAACATCTCACCGAACGATTCGTTGGGAGCTTCAGGTGCTTGACCCTCAATGTTTAGACCAGCAGCGGTCGGAAGGTTCTCGCCCAGAGCTACTTTAGGTTTAGCCTTGAGTCCTTCCGTGAGTGCGTCAAATACGTTAGCGCTTACTGGTGGAGTCTTTGGGCTAATGCCATTGAGTGCTCGTGCGACTCCCTTCTGATAGACTTCAGGGTCGTACCGGGAGCCTGTCTCATGGAAGCTGATAGCTTGAGCCAGAGAAGACAGGGTGTCAGGGTCCGATAGGTCGAGACTCTGGGTAGCTGGAATACCAGTTGCAGCCACCACTGAGTCGATATAAGCCTTAGTGTCGTTCTCGTTAGGAGGTGCCCATCGGTTGATAATCTTCTCGATGGAGTCATAACCTCGGCGACCGTAGGACAGCAGGTTTTTACCTAAAGCTCGGACGCCAGACTCTGGACTATCGAAGGTGACAAATGCGCCATCATCTCCAGTCATTCCTTCCCATTGGTCCTTACTTACCCGGATGTTACCCGGATTGTTATTGCGAATACCACGAGTCGCCATTATGTTACTCCTTACCGATTAGTACGTTTGCGATACCCTCCAGTGAGACGTCATTGTACATCCCACCGCGCTTCTCGATGTTGGCCTCTCGGTCAGCTCGACGTTTATCACCAGCAGCTTTAGTCCTGACGATACGCGCTCGCTTGTTAGCGTCACGTTCTGCCTGAGCATATGCGGCATCCTGTGCCTTCTGCTGTTGTTCGCGGTAGAGTTTACCTACAAGTTCTTTATCGTAGCGAATACGAATAGTCCCTGTAGCGTCTTGGAGGAAGATAGAGCCGTTCTGTTCAACAACGGACAACTGAGAGTTCACTACCCAAGGGCTGGCCTTAATGAGCTGCTTACGAGCGGTGTCGATAATGTCTCGACCAACCTGCCACGACTCTGGGTTATCCCCGACCATAAGCTGGTGCTTGGACACCATGCCGATGGACTTGCCATCAGAACCTTCAGACTGGAACGTTACGGTGTTCTCATTCAGCCAGCGTTGAGTCTGCTGAGTTGCAGCGTCAGCGTTACCTGTACGATAGTACCATGAGTCCCAGACCTTACGAGCACTTGCGTCCAGAGACGTAGGAAGACGCGAAAGGTCCTTATTCCGAGAGTCGTTCTTCAACTCCTGCCACGCCTTGTCTGACTCCATGCGCATCTCACGGCTTTGACTTGCAGCTTGCTTATCAGCTTCAATCATCGTCTGAGGGTCCAGACCCATCTTGTCCATCTGGTCGAACGTAGAGAACAACTGAGCTTGGTCAGGATACAGAGCAGCAAAACTTGAAGGGTCCTGAGTGTAGGCACGACGAAGAGATTCGAAGCGTTGCATCTTGTCTGGGTCGTACTGCCCACGGATGACCGCAGCTTGCCACTCACCAGCAGCGTCCTGAGTCAGCGTCTGGAAGGCATTACGGAACGGACCATTGTTAGTGTCAGCCCTTAACAATGCCACCTTCTGTGCGTCTTTAGCAGCCTCAGGGATGTCCATCTGGTCAATCTGCTGTAGCTTGGCAGACGCATAGTTGTTCATGTCTGAACGCTTGAACTCTCCTGTAGCTTCAGAGACCGGAAGGTCCTCATAGTTGGTGGACACGTTGTCCCCAGCCAGACGTCGCTGATAAACTTGGTCAATGACCAGTTGCTTATTCTGGGTCTGGATTAACTTAGTGTTCTCCTTAGCCTGTTCAGCGGACTTACGCTTGACCGCTTCCAGTAAGCTGGCTTCGGCATTAATAAGCATCTGACGCTGAGGCGTTAGTTCTTCACCCGGCTGAAGCAGGTTGTTCTGCTCCTTGAGTTTCTGAATCTGGGCCAGACCGATGGTTGGGTCATCCTGAAGAATCGCAGACTGAACGCCTAACGACAAGTCTTCCTGATACTTAGCCACCAGTTTATACTCAGTACCTTGGGCCTCAACCATAGCAGCATTGAAGACGTCAGGTCCTACAATCTCTTCGATGGTAGCGTCAACACCGTTAAGGGCGATTCGCTCGCCTCGTACTTGCTGTAGGAAGTTTGAGCCGCCTGACTTCTGGATTGCGTCACGGACCGTCTGGGTAATGACCTCCCGCGCTCGCTGGTCCGAGGGGATAGCAGCAGTAGTCAGTCCATCACGAAGGTAGGCCATGAATGTCTTGCCAGACTCAGGTGAACGCATCAGGTCGCCATCGTTCAGGAATGAGTTCATCTCAATACGAGTGTTCAACATTGCTGTCTCTTCAGACTGCTTGCTGAAATACTTATTGAAAGACCCATAGATAGCGATGTTGCGGTCTGTGATGTTATCGTTGAACCCACGCTGGAAGAACTCGTCTGTAGGGTTAATACCCGCCTCTTCAGCATAGGACTTAGCGGCGTCCTGAAGTCGCTGGTGGCGATACTCTTCCATGTCCTGACGTGTACGGAACTCACCGTTCTGAATCTTAACGTTAATCTCGTCGTCTACAGCAAAGGCAGCATTACGACCAGTCTTGACTCGAAGTGCTTCCATAGCGTAAGGGTCATCCTGATACAGCAATGTGCCGTTCTGGATAGCCTCACGTCTTTGCTGAGGTGTCAGTTTACGGATAATCTCGTTAGACCGCTCGTCAGCTCTGGTCTTCTCCTCGTCCTTGAACTGCTTGTACAATCCAGTCCCAGACTCAACGAAGTTGGTTAACGCACGAGCCAGACCGGAGTCCCCAGTCGGAGCCTGAACGTTGGCTGCTTGATAGTTGACGGCGATAGTTTTACCCGGCGCTCTGCCGCGACCCATAGTCCGATTAGCCAGAGCTGATTCAATATTACTAGCCATTAGTCCTCCTCTTAGCTATGACCTGTAGGTGTGCCTTTAGCAGCACTAATTGGTGCAGCATCACCAGAGCTTGACGCTCCAGAGATTGACTTACCAGCGGCGTAACCTTGCATCCCGGCGTTAGCAACATTAAGTGCATGGGCCAGTGGACTGGTCTTGATGATTTTACCTTGACCACGGATAGCAGACTTGGTGTTCTCAATGTTGGCGATACGGTTCCCGAAGATAGCCGCATAGTCGCGGTTGTAACTTTCGGTAATCCCTGCTCGCTCCTTGACTGTATCTCCTTCGACCTGACGTTCAATCCTGTCCATAGAGTTACCTTCCAAACCAGACTCAGCTACCGCAGCTCTGACCATACCCTGATTTCGTATACCGTTGAGCGTGGTCTCTGTCAGTTCAGCCATCTGCTGCTCCTTCAGGTCTCGCTCCTGCATCTTCAGGTTGGCGTCAGAGTAGTTCATCTGCTTAACCATTTCCTGAGCCTGTCGGTTCTGAGCGTCAATTGCTGCACCTTCGGCCTTGGCCTGCTGGGATGCGGACATAGTGGCCCCGGCTACAGCCATGATACCCATGCCGATACTTACGGGTTCACACATACGTCCTCCTTAGAGATAGTGAATAATTGAAAACGCTCACCAGTTACCGGGCTGATAGTCCAATCATCATGGAACTTAGCCCCAAGCAACTTCAAGAATTTAATGTGAGACTTATTGCCTGACCACACGTAGTTCCAGATGGTCCCGTATTGGTCTAACATTAAGTCCCTGTACTCAGAGATACGCTTTATGAACTCTCGCTTCTCTTTAGGTCTCAGCTTATAGACCAGACCGGAAGTCAAGAACCATACGTTATCCCCTTGGTTTCCACCATAGGCAAACACTTCGCCTACACCGTTCGTTAAAACCACAGATGACGGAGATAGGTGCTTAAGCAGTCTTTCAGAGAGACCAACGGTTGACCCATAGTTTGCTTTGCACTCATTAACATCATCTGCTGAAAGATGCCACAGAAAGTAGTGGACATCCGGTTCCGTAGCCTTGCGAATATACATAAAGTCTCCTTATAACCTTAAGGGCCTATAGTCCCTATAGTGATAGTTAAGGTAAATCTATAGGCCCTTCAATAAGTTAGACTGAACGAGCTTTCTTAGCGTATGATGCCTCCCAGCCACACCCAACGATGGACACTGGGGTAGGATAGTCGGACTCTAAGGTTAGACTCGTGGTTAATGCGTTACCATTCATAGCGAAGCGATACTGCCCGTCACCAATGTTAGTAGTCCCTATGGTTTGCTGACCAAGGGTGTACCCATTAAAGGTGTTAACGAACTCTCGCTCACCGTTTCTGACAATGAGTCTCAGAGCGCCAGTGTCCTTGTAGTTGACCCAGGCCCGACGAAGCTGTAGACGACCAGTGTCTTCAGACTGAGTGCCCCTATCATCTTCAATCTTAATCAGGAACCGTGAGAACTTGTAGGACATCAGATAGGGCCGTCCGATGAACACTGTACGTCCTGACCAATCGCCGTTGAGGGTAATCACAGTAGAGATACTGGTCAAGTCCCCAAGGTCCACATAAGCACCCTGACTGTCAATCAGATAGTACCGACCGGGAGACGGAGCGTTGCCACCATAAGCAGCACCAATGTCAACCGTAGTCTTATAGGTGTCAGCATTATATGAGCCAATTGGAATTACCATAGACACCTTGGAGTCAATGTGTAGTCTATATGGCTCTGACGGGAAGTCAGTTGCCTCCTTGATGAACTTAAGGTGCTCAATGTCTACCCCTCCTTGATGCTGACGAACGATGAACATGGTAGAGCCAATAGAAGCAGACGCCAGAATCTTATCATCTTTAGGGAACTCCCAGTGTGACCAAGAGGCTTGAAGCTGTACGCCGTCCTTAAACAAGAACTTGTAGATGTAGATACGGTTGTATGCACCTGTAGAGTTGACGCAGATGTAGTTCTCAGTCCCTGTACCTTGAATATCAAACACCCCGTTATGGATGTAGGACAATACGTGACCGGTTGTATCATCAGCATCCTTCACATCAGACACATCAGCTACAGCGAAGTATCGCTTAATGCTGGTGAATGACCCACGAGGAGCTGAGAAGAAGACTGAGCGTCCTACAGCGAACGGTCTGGCATTGTCGCCTAAGGCAAACTCTGAGCCTACATCAAGCTGGATAGACTTCGAGGTAAGGACCCCAGAGCTTGTCATCACGAACTGAACCTCATCCGACCAAAGTAGTAGCTGCTCGCTAAACGGAACGGCATACTTAAGGATTGAGATTCGAGGGTGACTTACAGCTACATCAATAGGGTCATCATCACTCAGTGTCGCCACACTCTTAGGGAAGAACGAAAAGTAGCTGGCTGAACGGCTCATGATTACGTTCTCACCCGACAAGAACCCAAGTCTGTTCCTGTAGAAGAACACATCATTAATCGCAGCATCCACGAAGCTAGGCATAGGGTTTGTGTCATCGTTACCAGAACCACGCTTGGACCAATCCAGAGTCTTGAACTCAAAGGAGCCGTCAGACTGTCTTACCAGAGCATGTGGCATTGTGGTGACATCGAACCCAGTGACAACTCCCGGCTCCACTGTCTCCTTCCACGTCTTAGTGTTGGAGTCATACATCACGTAGTATTCATCGGCGCTACTGTTTGTCTCACCTTGAATCTTAATGATATACCCATTAGGAGCGGCAAGAGGTAGTTTAGAGATTGTCTGCACAGTGTCTAGGACTGGGCTTATTAGCTGGTTAGCGTAGCCATCCTCCGTCTCCACTGAGTTAATATCGGTCCCTGAAGGAGCTGTGATTAGCAGGAATCCAGACCCAAGGTCAAACGTGAAGGTAGGGTAGGCAGTAACAAGAAGGTCTCTCAGAGCTGCACCAATGGCTTGAGCGTCCACCTTAGGCGGGTCATTCTCGGCATCATTACCTGCTGGTAGCTTATGCGAGACCTTAACGCCACCGTTGATTCCCACCTTAAGGGTTCGACCATACTGTCCACCACGCAGGTTAATTAAAGCTCGTGCTTTGCGGTTATAACCAGAGTGTGACTTCTCGCTTCCACCTTTGACGACAACCTTACGGTTAACGACGAACGTATAGTCTGCCACGGTAACGACACGGATGTCATCTCGTGGGTTGGAGGACTTAACGTAGTCTACCGCACCTGACACTGAGTATTGATTACCACTCAAGTCAACTACCTGAATGTTGGACCCATTGAACATGATGTAATACTGCTCATGCTCGTCACGGTTAATCAGGTGGAACTTAGGGTTGCTCCCAACGTCGATGTTAAGACGTCGCTTGAAGATTGTAGGTGGGCGCTTCTGGAGGCCATCACTCTCGGATGACCAGCAGTTAACCTGTGCCTCGCCTTGGTCTGAGAACCTCAGTATATCAGGCTGTTGGCTAATGCCACCTTTAAGGTTCTTGATTGATTGAGTAATTAGTGGCATAGGCCCTCCTTAAATTATACTCATTAGGACGTATCCTTCAGCGATGTCACCAACGTCAGCAATGTGGACAACCTTACGCGCTACCTGTTGTCCAGTATACCCGTTGTCCCACTCATTCAGGATAAGCCAATCTCCAACCTTAAAGTCCCGGTCGTTAAGTCTCAGCTCTGCTGTCTTTAGACCTAGCTGTACCGGACCAAAGTGCTGGCGGCGAATCTTCAGGTTGTGACTAGACATTAGTCTCTCCCGATGTCAGACATCATGTTGTATCGACCAGTATCCATCTCGTATTCCATGACCTGCTGATAGAGTTCTGCTTCCTGCTCACGAAGGTACAGTTCAGACTCTGGGCTACCGAAGAACTTAGCGTTGAACTCACGGCTAGCTTTAGTGACGATGTAGTCCCTGAAGACCACAGGCATCTCGGAGAATGGCTTCATCTCCACAAGCTCTACCGTGATAGGGTCGGTGAAAGTGGTCGACTGAGTGGACAGGTCGTACAGGTATCCACCCATGTTGCTGTAGTAGCTGGTGGCCCCAGCGGTCATTACACGAAGGTATGACGGCAAGAATCGAATCCTATTGTCTTGGACATCAGGTGTCAGGACAGCAGCTTCATTGATGTTAAAGTTCCAGCCTTTAGCTTGGACCTGACGATTGACACGATGCAGGATACGTTGGGCGTTCGAGACGTCAGCGTTCCCCTCGTCAAGCTGTAGGACTGCCGGTTCACCGATAGCAGCTAACATATCGTTGATAGCGTCTAAGTCATCGTTAGCATTCAGTGGAATGTATTGAGCCATACTCCCTCCTATCTGTCGTAAGGACTGCATGGTCCGGTTAATAATATAATCGCCCAGAAACTAACAAATAGTCCCAAGGCTGTAAGTAAGTAAAACATAATCATCCTCACTTTAAGCAAAAAAAAACCCCTCAGGCACCCGAAGGCACCCAAGGGGTTTCAATTAGTTGTTGGTCTCAGCCAGTTTAGCGGCCCTGTTCGCAGCACGAGTACGCGCAGCTTTCTGTTGAGGAGTTAGAGTCTCCTCTTCAGGTGCAGCCGCTACTGTAGCGACGTTAGGTTGGCTAAAGGTGCTTACGTCGCTGAGCTGAAAACCAGTGCGCCAGCCGCTTCAGGACGCAGACCACCGTGACCCATAGCGTATTTACCAACAATCAGGTCGCCCTGAGCATCTACGTCACGGTCACGTTCCAGCGCCAAGTCACGCAGCTTCACAGTACCCACAGCAGAACGGTGAGAGAACAGACCAACAACGTTGCCCCTAGTAACTTTAACGTCGCTAGTAGCAGTAGCCGGGAATGCGTGTTTCTGACCGGAAGCGATAGTGATACCATTGTCACCACGAGTCTCACCAGCACCACCCTGTACCAGATGCGGAACTTCAACAACAACGAAGCCCATCACGTTACGGATGTTACCAGTCTCTGGGTCAATCAGCGCAGCATAGTTAGCAGCGTTCGGCATCAGAGCCGCGAGGATTGCAGAGTAGTTATCAGGCGTGGTGTAGAAGTAACGGTCGCCAGCAGGAACGTAGTTGGAGGTCAGCTTCGCACGAGCAATGGTCAGTTGACCGATGATTGCTTCACCCAGTTTAGCCGGGGTGTCGAGGTCGGCTTTCTTACCAACTTCCAGTACGGACGCAGTGCCAAGACCAGCGATGTTCTCGGTGGAAGCGGCAGGTAAGTTACACAGGATAGCCATTTCAGCCAGAACAGCACCATCGGCAGCGATAGCCAGAGCTTCACCCAACTGGTTGGAATACTCGCCAGCCACGTCATAGTGGTTCATCGCGTCTTCAATGTCGAAAATCATCACATCGGCAGTCAGCAGACCATCAATGGTAATCACTTTCTCGGTATGTTTGATATCTTTACGCTTATCTGACAGTCGCTCACCCGGAGCCAGATACACACCAGAGGTGCGACCCATGACCGGGAACTGAGCAGACTTACCGTTCTGAATGGTACGGACAATATGCTTGTCAGCCGTTACAGAGCGGCGAGTGAATGCGGTCAGGACTTCACCAGCAAATACCTTTAGGAACAACGCCAGAGCGTCGGAACCAGATTTGTCTTTACCTTGGTCTGTACCAATTTTCTGACCCGGAACGTTTGCCATATGATAATTCTCCTATTCAAATGAAAGATAAAGTTTATTACTTACTGTACGCCCAATCCGTATGGACTGAAGTAATAGGGGAAACCTTGAGTCTGTCTCTTGGTCTCCCTATAGTGATAGTTTAGTCCTACAGGCTTGAGGCAGCTACCTTAGCGCGGACTTCCATCGTGTACTTAGCGTCACGCAGGTATCGCGGGTCACTCATAGCCTTAATCATGTCAGCCTTGGAGCTGAATGCTTCGGTCTGAGGAGCCTTAGGTGCGACCACAGGTTTAGCCTGAGTGGTGATGGTACGCTGAGGTTTAACACCCACAGCTTTACCCAGAGTCTTGCCAGCCAGATTCAGCAGAGCCTTGGTAGTCGCAATGTCCTTACGAACGATAGCAGCTTCCAGTGCTTCACGAGTTGACGGGTCGTTGGACTCAAGGTGTGACAGGATGCGATTAAACTGTTCAGCACCACCAGCGTAGCGAACCACACCAGCAGCATACTGTTCAGCAAGAGCTTCCTGACCACGGACAAACGAATCTACGAAACGCTTGGTGTAACCTGCTTCCTGCAACTTAGCGTAGGATGCGTCAGACAGCTTACCGTCCTTGGCGTATTCAGCCTTGATAGCGGTAATTTCATCAGCAGTGACCTTGCCAGCTTCTACAGCAGAAGACACCATGTCGTCAAATGCAGCTTCGTTTTCATCCAGAGCGGTGACACTTTCAGTCAGCTCTTTCGGTGCATCACCTAGTTCGATGAACTCAGGCTGCTCACCATCGGTCTCAGACTCTTCGTCATCGGACTCGTTGTCTTCATCACCCTCAGTCTCTTCGACGTTCTCGTCTTCTTCGGTCGCCTCTTCGTTTTCGGCTTCCAGTTGCTTGAAGGTAATAGCGTCATCGCCATCACGAACAGCTACGTCCTGTTCAAGCATAGACTTCTGGTGTTCGTTCAGGTCCTCAACGGAACCAGTGATTGCATTAGAGCTAACGCCGAACTCGGCATAAACTGATTGAGACATTAAGTCATTCTCCTTTAAGTCGTTAATAGGAAACACAACAACCTGCCCTCCCGTTACGGCTGGCTATGCGTTCACTCACTCAAGTTGTGTTGTTCCTATAGTGATAGTTTAGGCTTGAGCCATGTCCTCACCAGCTCCCTGACCTACAGCAGCACCCATGTTAGCACCAGCAGCACTAGCACCTTGGACAGCTGCCTGTTGAGACGACTGCTCAGCCATGCGCTGAATCTTCTCGTCTTGTGTCAGGAGTAGGCCAGCGGTGTCGATACCCAGAGCGTTCAGGAGTCGTAGCTTAAGGGTCGGCAAGTTGATGTCCGGGTCCTGAGATAGCGGCTGAAGACCAGTCATCATGTTAACCGCCTGAGTTAGCTTCTCCAAGTCCTGACCACGACCTAACGCTTCCAGACCAGTGGAGACAGTAGGCTCTACCGCTTCTTTCGGAAGGTCAGGAATCATGCCAGCAGACTGAAGTTGGTTCATCAGCACACGGACGATAGGTAACTGAAGCTCTTGGGATTGTACTGAGTACACGCCACCTAAGGTCGCCTCCAGTTCGCCAGCAACATAACGAATCTCTTCAGCAGTGACTCGCTCGGCATTACGCTGAACAGCACTATTAAGAAGGAAGGCCCAGCCTAAACGTTGCTCGATAGCATCAGCCACCGACTTGGCAATCGTAAAGTCCTGACCCTTAGTCAGTTGCAGGAAGTTGATGTCCTCAACGCGACCGGCAACGAACTCACCTGTAGCCGCCTTGTTCAGACGACGAGGTTGCGTGATACCGTTCGGGTTAACGAGGCCCACCACCTTGGAGGCTACCTTAGCCATTTTGGTGATAGCTTCTGTAATCGTCTCCAGCGAGTTCAGGTCTCCCAGATACTCCTCGCAGTAAGAACGACCGTAGTCTTCACCATCCAGTCGAACCATTCGTACCGGGATGTATGGACACGCAGTCAGCGGGTAGGAACCATCGGTCCCTGTCACCTCAATGCCTTCCACTTCCTCGTAACGCAGATACTCGTCGTCCTGACGGTAGATGTGCGTATACACTTCAAGCTCTGTGTCAGGCTCATAGTCGTCTGCGTTGAGTTGAGACTTAACGTCTTCCGGTAGAGCACTAAACGCTACCTTGTCGAGAGTCACAATCTGCAAGATATTACCGAAAGCATCACGTTGAACAACGTATGACACTAAGCGGTACATTCGCATAGGACTGTAAGTACCCTGTTCAGGCTCTGGAATGTAAAGCAGACAGTTACCGGAGACGATAAGCTGCTTCAGAGCTTCGAACAATGGCACACGGAAACTGTTAGTCTCCATGTAGGCCATCAACACACGCTCGACCATAGCAAGCCCTTCGTCAACACGAGCAGCAGCCTCTGAGTCCTGACTCAAGGTCTTGGCCTCATATTCGGAGACTGTCAGTCGCATCCACGGTGACTGGGGAAATAATGCCAACATCAGCTTTGCAGCCAAGTTGTTCAAACAGCGAGCACCTACAGCTTGCCACGGCGTCACGTATTCCGTAGACGAGTTGTCGGACTCCTTAGGAAACAGTGACGGGATAGTGACAGCAGCACAGTTCTGAGCGCGTGTCTCATATGGCTGTCTACCGTTCTTCAGTCTATCATAAACTGCCTTCGCGCCTTCAGCAGCAAATCCTTCACGTTCAGCCATTCGTCACCTCCTATATAGAAATACCGCCACCAGAGGTACGAGAGACCTGAAGGCTACGCTTACCGGAACGCTTCACTTTCTTCTCGTCAGATGCAGTCGCTTCGGTATCCACATCTTCCACTTGGTCGTTCGGGACTTCCACTGGTGCTGCTGGGGTCTGAGCCGCAACAACCTTAGGTGCATCGTCAGAGCCAAGACCAACGGTCCCTAACGTACTTTTCACCACTTTCTTGAAGGCCTTACTGATTGATTTACCCACGATTAATCTCCTTAGTTGTTACGATGTCTACCGACCCGGAAACATGCTTGACACGGGAATACCAGCCAAGACCCCAACGCTTGCACTCTTCGTCTATGATATGTCTGACAGTCTCAAGAACCTTGCGGGAGGACTGCGAGTCACGACGAATAGCGACTATTGAAAGGTCAAGACCGGGAGTCGGTCGGTGCCAAGATGCGGTAGCCAGCATGTAGAGATACGCTACTGGTTGACCTGAGACATCGTAGATTGTGTACTCTTCACCATCGAACTCGTCAGCCATACGGTAAGTATGAGCCTTGAAGTCCTCGAATGACTTGAAGTTAGACTGCCCGTCTTCCCAGAGGCGACAAGCGCACATGTGGCGACCTTCGCGTGAGTTGAGATATGGTAGCATTGTCTTATCCCATGTTGACGCCAGAGGCTCGCATAGCGCGGCTAACTGACGATTTATCTTTAGGTGCAGACTCCTTCTTGACCTTCAGGTCTTTGATACCTTTGGTCTCGTTGGTGTCAACATCCGATTCAGCCCCGATGTCAACTGACGCAACTTCCTCACTCAGAGGTGCTGGTTCAGGTGCTTGGACCGAAGGCTTCGGAGTGCTAATCTTTGGACTGAAACACATAGTCCCTCCTACAGTTAATCGAACTGAACGGTATCTTTCAGCTCACGACGCATAGCAATCGCAGAGTCGAGAGTGTCAGAACAATACTGGAGACCCTTGATGAACCCGGCAATGAACGCATCGCTGTATCCTTGCTGCTTGAGGAGACTGATAGCTCCCATCTTCTCAGCATAGCTTGCGTTGAACAATACGTGCAGGAACTGGATGGCAGACTGGGAGATGTTAGGGACATCAAGTCTTTCTTCCTGTAACTGCTTAACAACGTTTTCAATAGCATTAATCGCCATCTTGAATCTCCTCTTTAAGTTAAGACTAAAGTCTATCTTATAGTCATATCTTAGGTCCTAAAGTCCCTATAGTGATAGTTTAGTGTTTCACCTATGGATGACTGTTGGATTGGTAGGATATGACTATCGGTTAGACTCAGTGTTTAGGGCGGTTGTTAGACCCGAACCACTTATACATGCAGTAAAGGGTCAGAAGTCCGGCCCAGTAAATTACATGGATGGTGTCCACAGTATGACCTCCTTGGACTTAGGGTCGTAGTCGGAGGCCCGGCAAATACGAGCGACCTGAGCTTGGACCAGAAGTTCCTCCTCGGTCATCCCAGCTTTAGCAGCCAGAGTAACCATACAGTCCCAAAGCGTCATGTCTTCACGCTTAGGATACTTCTTCCACTCAGTCTTAATCTGTCCTTTGTTCTTGCCAGTCTTAAGCTCACGACTCTCCTGCACGAAGTAGTACGGCTCGTCAAGGAACGCACGAGTGGTATCCTCGCCCATCCCCGGAATCCCTCCGTAGCCATCTGTAGTGTCACCCTTGATGGTCTGCTCCATGTGCCAGTAGTCTGCCTCGGAAGTCGTATGACTCAGTATTTCACCAGTGGTTAACCAGAAGAACTCACAGTTCGGGATGGTCTTGAAGTCCTTATCGCAGGACACCAGCACCGCATGGTCGCATCCGACAATCTGAGGTCTGGTCCCGATGATACCCATACAATCATCACCCTCAAGCGTTGGACGCAGGAAGCTGTTGAACCGTGGGTCAGCCATCACTTCGGCTACGAACTTCTTGTAACCTACAGGCTTGCGAGAACCCTTACGGTTAGCCTTATAGGTAGGCAAAACGTCCTTACGCCAGTTGTTATCATCAGTAAAGCACATCACAATCTTAGCGTCTTTCCACGCCTTGCGCTTCTTAACGATTTCAGCGATGGTGTTCTCAAGGATACGGCGAGCCTTCTCGTGGTCGCAGATAAGGGTCCAGATGTCATCACCCCAGTCTGTCTCGTCCTCGGCAGCAGCCATAGAAGAGAATACTAGGTAATCGCCATCGAGAACAAGAGCTATCTTCTTCTCAGCACCCATCGTCCAGACCTCCTGTAGCCATAGCGACTGCATATGGCATCAAGGGAACTTTAGGCTCCTCAATACGTTCCAGAGTCACCTCAGGCTTCAGCCATTTGTTGGCGAACTCATGGGCCATGTCGTTGTCATCTGAGTTGAGGTGGGACATCAGGCTCCAGAAGTTGGAAGACATTTCGGTCTCCTTCTCAACTTGGCGGTACACGTCCCAGTCGTTTACCTCTGAGCCGTAGCTGTCATCCCACATACCGCTAGCTACGATGGTCAGTCCGATGAACGGACTCCACTCATAAGCCTCAGAAGGAGACTCGGTGTAGGACTCAACGTCCTTCTCGGTCAGGGTGTAAGACCAAGATGCGTAGAACTCAGCATACTTACGGTGCGTCATCTCGCACTCACCCATTTCAAGGACCAGCTCTTTCAGACTTTCAGGTATCTTCATAGACAGCCTCCGTGTTGGTTCAGGAACTTGGTGCCTTCAGCGGTAATCTCCCACGCACCGTTGTTACGCCCATCCATAGACAGGCAGCTTAGATGTCCACGACTCGCAGCCTCAGCCACAAGTGCAGCGTTGTTGCGCACATAGTTGGACTGGAAGGTCTTCGGGCAGGACTTAAGGGCCGCTAGGACCCGTAAGTATTCACTCATTGCTTGAACTCCACTCGGAAGTCTCCGAAGCTGGGCTTGTCAGCATAATGACTCAGGTCTTCTTTCAGACCATCAACAATACCCTTCTTAAAGACAAGCTCTACCACAGCTTCCAGACCATCTGTAACGCCGACCTCGACCATCTTACGCTCGAAGCCAGTGGTCTTCTCACCATTGAGAACCTTGCGGCTCAAATCACAGAGAGACTTCTTGAAGTGCTCAACTTCTTCAGTAGACAGTACAGCGCCAAGCGAGAATGAAACTCGCATACGTTTAGTAATAGCCATTAGCCTTCTCCTTCTTCGTTATGTTCTTTCAGGATTTCATGAATGTCTTGACTGCATGAACCACTGAGGTTTGGACTATAACGAGACTCCTCGTGTCCACACCACCAAGCTGACCGCATCAGGTCTTTGACCTCCTGCTCACTATAAGTTTTAGCCATTAGTGACACTCCTTCCACGTTGGTCCAATCTTACCTTCGGTATCAAGGACACATTTAAAGTTATAGAACTCACCCACCTTACGCATAGCAAGTTGAGCAATTTCGACTGTACGTTCTGCTATTTCTTGAGTACGACAAGCAATCTGTAACTCATCCTTTCTGTATTCTCCCATTACTGGAAGTGTCGGACTATATCATCAGTCTTTGAGGTGACTGTCTGGCGCTTCGGGTTACGTGGGAATCTCACCCACGGCCCTACTCCTTTCGGATAGTCTCTACGCCTTCCACTCTCTAATCCACCCACAGGCGGCTGAGAACGACACATTGAATACTTCGGCTAACTTCGTTCCAGTACACCCAGTCTCTACCCAGTAGTCTCGTGCTTCTAGCTTCCTAGCAGCGTATCGCTCTTGGTTGGTCTTGACTAAGTGTGAGTCCCGGTCTAATACTTGTAGATGTTCGACGTTGCAACAAGCTCTATTACGACACTTGTGGTCTACTTCGAAACCTTCAGGTATTGGACCATTAGCTTTAATCCATACAGTTCTATGATACATCTCAAGGACACCGTTAGTCCTCTTTCGGAAGTATCCATCCTGATTCAATTTATGTGACGTAGGGATTATGCAGCCAGTCTCAGTGGCCTCAAGAATTAACTTCTTGCCTCTCATACATCCTCCCTATGGCTTGGCTCGGTATTGTCCCATTAGGAGTTCACCGAGTTCACCAGATTTAATGTGCACCATGATGTTAATGCACCCATGCCATGTACGCAAAGTCTCCATCCCAGCCGTGGACATATCCTTCGGCTTCGAGCATACGCTCGGTCTCGACAATCCAGTGCTTACAGACCACAGCACCGTCACCCTGAAGTAATGCGTTAAGTGCTGAGTGTGGAGACCGGATGTGGATGCGTCGACCATCCAAGCCTTTAAGCCAGCGGCGTTTCCACTTCACGATATTCTCACCGTCTACCCATTTGGACTCAGAGATTAACGTATTACTGACAGCTTCCCTGAGGTCCTTGATGGCTGGTGTACCCTCAATGAATTTCTTCATGAGAGCTGAACCTTCCTTCTTACCACCACCAACTATCAGTCCAATCTTCGCGGCCCCTGCACCATACAGGAACGCATAGATGAACGTCTTAGCGTTATTACGGAAAGCATCGTGGTCGTGGCTCGACTTATCGCGTGGGATGTTAGGTGCTAACCCAGCGTTGACTGCGTTGGCCCAGTGGATGTCACCTTCGACAACAGTCTTCGCATAATCTCCACCATCAAACGGAGCCGCACGGTTCCCCAGACAACGAAGCTCAAGACCTGAAGCATCCACGCCTACTTGAATCCAAGGGTCTGGCTTACCGTCCTTCTTGTTCCACGCTGCACCGAAAGCACCACGGCAAGTCTCACCGTATGGAGCACCGTTAGCCGGGACCTGAGCCATGTTTGGTGAACTGTGAGTCGCACGTCCGGTTACTGCCCCGCATGGGTTGATTGAACCGTGCATACGCCCGTCTGGACCTACAAGTTTCAACCATGCGTTCTTACCTTCAGCAGCCTGACCGATGCGCTTCTGGACCACCAGATATTCACGGACCAGCTCTACGCAAGCCTGAGCCTCTGCGTCTGGTAACTTAACGTGTTCCAACGTCTCGTCATCGACTACAGGTTTCCCGGTGTCAGTGAAGTCCACAGGCTCCCAGCCACGCTCCATCAGAACTTTCGCTAAGTGGTCCCCGCTTCCCGGATTAAACTCAACGTAAGTGATAGGTGTGAACGGCGCTCCCTCCATCGTGTCTCGTGAGTCGAACTCGCAAGGCTCCAGACCTAAGCGTTGAGCTTTGTTCTTCGGCTTCTTGAATACTGACCCGACCTTAGGATACACGACGCGCGGATACTTCGGAAGGTCCTTGCCTGTCCGTGGGTGCTTGAAGAACTCCTTGCCTCCCTTTGGTGCGTACCAGCTGCCGAAAGTCGAACGCAGCTTGTCCAGCAGCTCTGCACGTTTGACGGTGAGTTCACGATATAAACCTTCGACCATCTCGGTGTTCATCGGATAGCCGTTACGTTCCATCTTCGCACAGGTCCACGCGGCATCATGTTCCAGACGCAACGCATAAATCTGGTCTAAAGCGAACTGTTCAGACTGGAAGTAATACTTGTCAGTCAGGAACTTCTTGAACAACGCCAGTGTGACCACAACGTCTTGAACGTTATAGTCCAGCATCTCCTGAGACGGGAACAACCATTCGTCCCCAGCCTTATATTCGATACCTTCAGCCTTGCACTTGGCAACGTAATCGTGTTTGTACTCACCTTTCATCTCACCGAGACGATAGCCCCAAGCCTCAAGAGACTGGCGTCCCATCATCTTAGGTGGCAGATGACCAGCTTTCACTGCGCCCATGTCTGAGAACTTAATGTTTGGATACATCAAGCGTCCCAGCACCAAGGTATCAATCATCTTATGTTTCGGGAAGTTAAAGCGTTTCCCAAAGTACAAACGCTTCAGCTTGTCTATAGCCGGGACGTCATAGTTGATACCGTTATGGAATACCAGCATACCATCAGGTGATGCGGCAATCTCTTCCACTTTATGAACATACTCTTTGAAGCCGCCGACGATACCGACCATCGGAGCTACCCCATACTTAAGGGTCTCATTCGACTCGGCGTTAATCAGGACCCCACAGTGAAACTGGGAGACTGTATCAAGGAGACCGTTGGTCTCGATGTCAGAACCCCAGATACTCTTAAGGTCAAACATGGTTAATCCTCCGCTTTAGTCTAATCATAAAGGCCACTCGCTATGAATGACCTTGAGTCTAGACCTAGAAGTCTGTACGCAAGAAGTGATACATAAACTTCCGGTTAGCTCTCTTCCACGCCTCGGAGTCGAACCTTTGGTCTCCCAGAATGTTGGACAGGCAGGTTGCTTCGTCACTCCACCATTTGTACATGAACCGATGGTAGCGAGCTTTAAGTTTTCGTAACATTAGAATGGAACCCTCCATTTATACTTCTCGTAATCAGAAGTCTTGGTCTTCCCACGAGCCGCTATCCTCTTCTCCGCTGCTACCAGTGAAGCTAATCGGTTCGAGCCACCCGGTCGTCTTGTTGTATTCGAGGTGTCCTGCCACTCCAGTGTCACCAGTAAAACGACACTTGAGCAGACGAAGTTGAACAATATTAGGAGTATCACCTTGCTGGTTTCGCTCAAGGGCGATGATAGTATCAGACAGTTGACGGAGAGCACCAGAACCACGTAGGTCAGTGATTGAAACAGGTCGTCCTTCTTCATGCGATTTACCTTTCTCTGGGTTCTTCAGGTGACATATGACCACGACAACCACACCCTTCGTCTTCGCAAACTTCTTGAGACGAGTCATGATACGGTCAATGGTCTTACGTTCATCTGAGTTATCTTCCATGCCAGACACAACGATTGAGATGTGGTCCAGCAGTATGACGTCACAGTCAAGACCATCCACCATGTAGGCTAACTTAGCGAACAAGGTGTCTTCCTCTGACTCTGCGAATGAATCGTACAGGTGGAACTTATCGTCTCCGAACAGCTTGTCATACCATTTGTCAAACCGACCATCCTCTAAGATAGCTTGCTTCAGTTCCTTGCTCTGGCGTAGACGGACGTTATTGTCCAGACCCATAAGGTCCTGAACTGTTTCCTCTACAGCCTCTTCAAGCATAGCCATGCCAACACGCTTACCGCGCCTGCCCCATTCTAAGAGGAGCTGACGGACGAAGGTAGACTTACCCATGCCTGACCCAGAAGTCACCATGATAAGCTCACCAGCTCGCGCACCTAGGGTCATCGCGTTGAGTGTTGTGCATGACGAGAACATGAGGCCTTCAGTCTCTGCCTTAAGCATTGCCTCTCGTGTGCGGTCCTTCAGACTTGCTGCTGATACCACACCAGCCGGGACGAAAGGTTTAGCGTTCCAGATAGCATCGGTGATGGCCTTGAAGTCCTTGGCCTGAAGTGCAGCGTTGGCGTCTTTGTACCCGTTGATGAACGCAACCTTAACCCGACCTGCTGGTAAGACTGGAGCTGCATCCTCGATGGCCTGACGACCCGGTTCATCCATGTCGAACATCAAGATTATCTCTTCGAACTGGTCGAGATACTCAATGTTCGCAGCCATCGCTTTCTTCGCAGACTTGGAGCCTAACGGAAGTGATACCACTGGATACTTACCGTCCTGCACCTGAGCCACAGACAGAGCGTCTATCTCACCCTCGGTGATGACTATCTTCTTACCACCGTTCCAGAGCTGAGAGCCGAACAGCATGTCAGACTTGACGCTACCTATAGCCGTGAAGTTCTTCTCAGCGTCTCGGACTTTCTGTCCTACCTTGGTCCCGGACCTGTCGTAATAATCAGCGACCTGAACCATCTTGCCACCCATGTTACCCACCCAGTAGCTGTACTTCTTGCATATCTCCATGCTTAGACTACGGGCTGGTAGTGGGACATATCGTCCAGCGTTCTCACCGAACGTTAACAGATTGCTCACTTGCTTTCTACCTCCTGAGGGTGTGTATCCCTCGGTCAACTCCATGTCTCCTTTCTTCCATGCGACTGAAGGGTCACAGGCGAAGCAGTACATGTGCCCATCTGAGTAAACACCATTGGCATCCGAGGACCCACAGTCTGGACACTGGGTGTGATACAGAAAGACACTCTCGTCGTCTCGGTCATCGTATGACATTGGTCACTCCTTAATCAATAATGCGAACAAAGGGACAGGACTAATGGTCCCATCCCTAAGGTGATAGTTTAGGCTTTGAAGAACTGAGCCAATTGGTCAGCTTTGGTATCAGCCTGACGAGCCTTCATGCCAGCTTCCAGTGACGCGATGGTCAGCTTGTCAGCCAGAGCAGCAGCATCAGCCGCACCGTCCGCAGTCTTCTTTTCTACCTTTCGTTCCAGTACCGCAGCACGACGATAACCACGCACCACCAGACGACCAAGAAATTCGATAAGTTTAATCATTGGGTTGTTCTCCCTTAGAGTTTATTAACCACGGTCGGAAGTGACCAGTTCATTGGTAGACAGCCAGCGTTGCAAGTCAAAACTTGGACACGCCTTAGGTGCTACGTCATGGTGTGCTTTTATTTCTGCCTGAGGATACAGGACCTTCAGGTCAGCCAGCTTGTTGCGCAGGGAGTTCATCTGGGCTGGAGTGAAGTTAGCTTCAAACTGACCCTTAGCGTCACTTCCCCCTACAAGGCAGACGCCTACGGACCGGGAGTTCCAATCCTTAACGTGTGACCCTACGACATTTACCGGGCGACCCTCTTCCACAGTACCATCGCGCTTGATGATAAAGTGGTAGCCTACATCCAGCCAGCCTTGCTGCTTGTGCCACATACGGATGGTCTCTACCCCGATGTCCATCTCTGGCTTGGTAGCCGAACAGTGAACGAAGATAGCGTCAGTCCGGGACCGTTGGTTGAATTGCACCTTACTCACCATCATACACCACCAGCTCTACAGCTACGAGGTTCAGATGACGTTGGAAGCGGTTAGCATCCGTGGTGTGCATCTGGAGCAACTTATGGTTGAAGACGTGAGAGTTACTAATCTTCACGTACACTTCACCAGGCTTACCGTGGACGATAAACGCATAGCCTACCGGGATTTTATCAATGGTCAGACGCTGACGAACGACCTTAACTTCTTGGGTCATCACTTAACTCCTTTCTTTTTTGGAATGAGTATACCCGAAGGCAGACGTACAGTCGTCTCTCGCAGCCACTCAACCGGGATGAACTTATCGGCATACTTAAAGCCGTTCTTTTCGCACCATGCGCCATACGTGGTCGGAGACCCTTTGTATAACTTGGAGCGGGAACTTGAGAACACGAACCGGATGTCTAACTCTGGGTGCTGTTCTCGTACCAGAAGGTGCTTCTTACGGTCATCACTATCGAAGATACCTTTGGTCTCCACGATGATACCGTTAGGAAGAATAAAATCTGGTGTGTACTTGTGGTCGGAAGCCGGAATCACATAGTTGATATAATGGCTTTCGTACTCCGCTTTGACGCCGTTCTGTTCCAGCCACTGCTGGTTCTTGGCTTCAAGTCCAGAGCGGTAGGCACCCACAGAGTGCCCCCGTTTTGCAGACCATTGGGCCATTAGAAGTCGTAATCGCCACCAGAGTTGGACTCGGAACCACCTTCGGAACCATCGTCACCGAAGTCATCAGACCCGAAGTCACCATCGGTTGACGCTTTGTAGCCAGTACCGAGGTCTTCATCATCACCCCAACCACCATCGCCACCGGCACCATCGCCTTTCCACTCCTTCAGTTCTACCAGAAGGCAGGACTCAAGCTGGAGCTTAACGCTTGCACCAGTCGCAGCGTTCCACTTGAACGGCAGGACTTTAAACTTGACCTTCAGCTTTGAGCCAGCGCCAATATTCGGGACGTCACGGATTAACTTAGCATCGGTGTCGTAGAACCGTAATACGATAGGCTCTGACTTACCATCCTTCAGGTAAGACGCGAAGCATTTAAACTTCATGGTAACAGTACCGTCACCATTCTCAATCCACGGCATGTCGCCTTCTCGTGGTTCAATAGGCTTCTTGCCACGCTGAACCTGAGGTGGGTTCTTCTCGTGGTCTGCAAGTGCTTTCGCATACGCATCGTCGTGAATCTTCTGTAAGACATCAATCATCTTACGGACCTTCTGGTCGTTCAGGTCGAATGTCAGGTTAACCTTATGCTCACCACGCTCGTTAAACTTGGTGTCTGCTTTGTTCAGCCATGCGTAAGGCTCAACGATACCAGCTACCGGAGTGGTGAAAGTCTTCAGTTGCTCTTTAGCCATTGGTGTAAATCTCCTAATTTAAAAGTTACGAACTGGACGTCTGTCCTACAGTAATAGTTTAGGTCTCAGGACGAATCCGTCCGACCACAAACCCAGCGTCCTCATACTCTTGGGACTTCAGGGTAGCCTCTTCAAGAGACTTTGCGTACAACGGAACCTCGAAGGACTGAACGCGTCCCTCAAGCTCCACGATGTATTTCTTCTCAATGTCAGTCATAGACCACGCTCCTTCCATTGGTTGTATAACGTAATGTAGTCCGGGTTGAGAGTCTTCTCGTACATCTCCCGGCACCACTCACTCGGTTTAAGCATATCGGTTCACCATTACACAGTCGTCAGAATGGTCATACTCCTCTACCCTAATAATCATACTAGGAGTCTTCATATAAGCAAACGGTAGGAGGTCATAGTCACAATACTCACTGTGTCCTAATGAGAACGCTAACATACCCTTACGTAGCGCCTTGTATGCTCGGTAAAAACTGAGCGCTCTACGCTTCACCCCTACAGCTTTAAGTTCTTCACGCGTCATAACACTTGTCCTTATGTTTCTCGTAAAGTTCACCATAGAACTCAGCTTTCGCCATGTCCTTCTCCATAGTCGCCAGCTCGGACTTCTTACCAGCTCGGAGTCGATACTTCAGGACGTTACCCATGCAGAAACCACGGAACTCACTGACAGTCATGGACCGGGCGATAATCTCAATGGATTCCACACCGTCAAAGACCTGATAGTGCGACGGCTTACGGACGCTATCTCCCTGACCTATGGTTGTCGGCTCGGACTGAGCCTGATTGGTAATACTTAAGGAGCTAATGGAGTGACTGAGTGGTTCAGATAAACCGGGCCACTTAACAACAGCTACATGCTCATTCTTAACCACTATCACCTTGCCACAGGAGCGTCCCGTGTAGGCTTCAACTGGTCCAACATATTCAACTGTATCCCCCACCTTAACCATTGATCACCTCCTTCACGAACTCAACAAACAGACGAACGCGAGGCCATTTAGTGTAGACCACAGGTACGTTGGTCTCACGCTTTTGGCGAGCCTCTTCAGCTTTTCCCGGAGTAATCAGAGCGAAGACTGTAGGTGACAGCTTAACGGCCTTCCCGAAGTAGCCCAGCTTCTCGTTGTGCTTAATGCAAGCGAACGGGTTGTTGGACAGGTGGAAGGTATTTGAATAACGGTTGAACATTAAGTTCTTAGACATAGAGTCTCCTTAGGTTGTTGATGGTTGTCCTATAGTGATAGCTTAGGGTCTAGCTGATGGCCCAGACGATAGCTTGCTAGCACAAGCAAAGAAACCCAGCAGTCCTAAGACCACTGGGTTGACATTTAGTTAGCTCTTAACGGTTGGATTGTCTTCCGTTCCACGCCAACACTTGAAGCTGGGATGACGGAGTGAGCCATCAGGGAACCGCTCCATGAAAAGGACTTCACACTGCCAGCCTTCGTATGGATTGATTCCACCGAGAATATATGTATCAGTGTTACAGGCTTCCGTAAACTCATCCTTCTGTTCTTCAGTCAGACCACAAGCATTAACCACCATTCCATCCTCAAGCAGCACCTCAAAGCCAATCACCTTACCTTCGTTAGCCTTACCCGGAGTCCCCCACACGAGGCCACATACTGTCCCGTCGATGGTCTCCTCAGGCTTCATCTTCCACATGCCTGACTTCTTGCCACGCTTGTATTTACCCAGCGGGTCCTTGACTACCAGACCCTCATGTCCTTCCAGACGCTTCTGTTCGTACAGGGAGTTGAGCGACTCAAGGGCATAGACCGTGTGTGACTCAGACAGAACCCAGTCGATTTCCGGGAAGTATTTCTGGAGGAGAGGGACGATAGCTTCGGCCTTCAGGCGTGTGACGCTATGGATAGGACCTTCGGCTTTCTGGTCAAGGATGACGTTAAGGTCTATGATACCATAGACGACCACCTTGATATGGTCTCGGTCCAGCCGGAACTGAGTAGTATTGGACTTGAGGTCCCAATCGCCATCGTGGAAGTCGTAGTTTTTAGACTTGACATACTTCGTGCGGATGAGGCCAGAAGACGTGTTGAAGTCAACCCCTTTCACCATGACCTCGCCATCAATCATCAGGCCAGTCCCTTCATAGCCAGCTTGCTTCAGGAACCACCGCCAGTCGCTCGCTTTGGTAGCTCCTATGTCCTGACCGGAAGTGTTCAACCAGCTAAGGGCTGGGAGAGGTTTAGACTCACGGCTCAACCATTGAGTCTCACCAGTAGGGAAGACCGGAAGATTCAACCGGACGCCATCGTACTTCACTTCAGCTTCCAGCGACCCGGCTGCTTCCAGTGCCTTCTTAACACCAGACTCAGAGTAATCTACAGCGCGGTGCGGGTTGGTTTTAATAGTCGTAGTCATTATGATTTGCTCCATGTGTCGAGATGGTCAGCGAGACCGTTGAGGTAGTCGGTTGCAGTGTTATACAGCACGTCTTCATCGTAGCGTGCGAAGGTTACAAGCGCGAAGATGGTACCAGCTCGGTCCTCCACCCTGAGTCTCATACACTCTTGGCGTGACGCAAGGTCTTGAAACTCCTGAGATATGACAGCTAAGTCTAACTGATAGAGCCTGTTACACGCTGCTTTGAAAGCGTTTAGGTTGCCACTATAAAGTCGGCCCATAGCGTTATGCTCCTACGAAGTATTTCTCTTGGTTGACCATAGAGTCTTTGCCCTCAGCGTTACGGAAAGCACCCTTGACACCACCGCCACGTTTAGTCTTGTTCAGCTTGCGGCCCTTAGGAATGTAACCTTCAGTCTGCTGACGTTCACGGATGCGCTCGAAGTTGATAGTATTCTGATACATACGGTTAAATCTCCAGTAGTGTTTATTTAGGGTTAATCATGAAGGCCACGACTTTGAGTCATGACCTTGAGTCTAATCCTATAGTGATAGTTTAGGTTAACCTCTTCTGCGTTGGATTAAAGTGAATACTGCGAGTGCTCCTATCCACAAGGCCAGTAACTGTAGGTCTGTCATTTGGCCTGCTCCAGCTTGGACACTGCGTCCTTCAGGTACTTCTCGTGGCTGGACTCGACCAGATCTACAAGAGTCTTGAACGGGATGTTAAGCTGCTTGGACATCTCGGTAGGGATGACAGTGGTCTTCACCAGACCCTTGCCGTTGTGTTCTGTTACGGTCACGATTTGAGTCCCACCATTAACGCCAGTATGCTTGTGTGCAAATTTCATAGCTCTCTCTCCTGTTAAGCGAATGCAAAGTCTGAAGACAAGATGTCTTCGATATTCAGTTTACCTTTCTTCGGAAGCTCTGGCAACTTATCGCGCTGGCTCTCGTGAAGCTGGTATTCAAACTGCTCGTAGAAGTCAAGCAGCACATCGTTGTCGCGGTAGGTCTCGACCATAGTCTCACGGACCCCACGGAACAGATACTCAGCGTCAGCCGGGATGGTCCCGAAGCTATCGTGAATCACTGCGAACGACATCACGCCATACTTGCGGTGAGTATGGACTACAGTCTTGCGGAGGTGGCTACCATCTTGTGAGTGGACGAAGTTCGGGCTAATGCCTGACTCCTGCTTGTGCTTATCCAGCTCTTTCTTCGTACCTTTGTTGACGGTAGGTTGAAGGTTGAAGGACCCTAAGAACATCAGGTTCAGACGAGTGGTATCCTTCTTGCGGTATTCCTGCCAGACCGGGAAACCATCAGGTGTGACCCAGTGTACCGGAAGGCAAGGCTTCAGGATTTCGCCAGTCTTCTTGTCCTTCACTTCAGCAGCCAGCAGCTTGGCGGCACCCTGAAGCCACTTCATCGCATCAACCGCAGCAACTACGGTCACGCTCACAGCTTCCCAAATCATCTTAGCCATGAAGCGAGACGCTTGGCTCGGCTCGGTGAACATAGCGCCAGACCCTGAGTCAATCGCAGGCATCACGATGTCCTCGTATACTTGGTCTGCGAAGCCGTACTCTTTCGACCCGTAGGCCAGAGTCATAACCGAACGCTTAGTGACCTTACGTGACATGCCGTAGGTCAGCCACTGACGGGCCAGTTCTTGTGTCCCCAGTTTGAGACGCTCGGTAATCTCACCAGTTTTCTTGTCCTCGTGAGTTACCATCTCGTTGTCCGTGCCGTTAACCAGCAGGACTTTAAGCTCCTCCTCAATGCGGTCAGACACGATGCGGTAGATGTCTTGGACCTTACCGGAAGGCGTCAGGTTTACTGCATGTCCACCGATGTGATCACGAAGCATCGCGCTAAAGTGCTGAATCCCAGAGCAGGACCCATCGAATGCTATCGGAAGCGAGCAGGAGTAAGACAGTCCGTGGTGCATTACGCCAGCATACTCGAAGCAGAACGCTAGGAAGCAGAACGGAGAGTCTAACTTGCCCCACCACTCAATGCTGTCCATCGGTGCCTTAGCGGTAGCCATGATTTTGTCGTGGTTGTCTTCCACCCACTTGATGCGCTCCTCGAAGGTGACTTTATCGACGCCCGCGCAGTTTGCACCATGGACCTTCAGCCATTTGAAACCATTAGCACCAATAGGCTTACCGACTGCCAGAGTAAGGAGTCCCTTCTGCATGTCGTTGCCTTGAGGGTTGAACATCGGAACAGCGTAGACACGACCGCGCCAGTCCATATTGTACGGAAACCATATGGCCTTGAATTGAGAGAACTTGTTCGCTTGGTTGACGATAAAGCTCAGTGACAATCTACGTGACTGCCTGGCCTTCTCTCGGCGGTAGATACCAGCAGCAGCCTTCTTCCATGCCTTGAGTTCCTCTTCAGTCTCACCCGCATAGTCTTCAGGCTTCAGCGGTTCCATCTGAGGGATGTCATCAATAGGCGTGTTGTTCAACTTCTCGACCATGTTCACCACTTCCAGAACCTTCTTGTTAACTTTCCAAGGCGTATTCTGGATGATATTCACAGCGTCATAGACTTCAGGCATGTACACGTCTTCGTAACGTGCTACCGCAGACTTAGACCCTAAGCGAATCAATGGTAATGGTCTGCGACCTTTGGCCCAGTACCCACCGCCTACGACACCAATCCACGGCTTAGGTGGAACTACGCAAGGTTGGTAGACTGGAGCGATACCCGCAAGGCTGAATCCTCGTTGTGCCATCTTCTTGACCCAGAAGTCTGACAGGTGAACCATCTCTACGTCAGCCGCTGCATTGCCAGCACCGTACCGCTTAAGCTCGACCAGTTGTGTTGACTGGATGACAATCTCAAGCATCTTGATGCCAACGTGGACAGCCTCTGTAGGCCTCCAAGTTCCCCACGCATCTTCCAGTTGACCTTGCTCCAACATGGAGGTCTCAACCGCTTGCATGTAGGCTTTCTTGTATGATGCCCCGGCTCTCTTGTTCAGGTTATCGGCTATCGCCTTCTTGAAGTGATCCTTCTCCTTGTCACGGATGCGACCGAAGCGGATTTCATCCTCAAGTGTGCGACCTATCGCGGAGGCCATCGGTGTAATCGGTATCCCTTCAGGCTTGACCAGCTTGGAGAGGATGACCTTCAGTATGATAACCGCAGCAGACTCGCAAGAGATACGCAGCGAGCGGTCCTTGACGGCCTTCTCTTCAGTGCTCAACATGGTGAACGCTACGCTAGGACGAGAGGTTGACAGCTTCCCGTCTGGACCTTCGTGCCACTCCTTGACGGCTTGCGCAATCTTAGGAACCAGAGTCTGCATCAAAGGCTTGGCGACCTGATTGTCTGCCAGTTCCCCGCGCTCAGTCTGTCGCTCAAGGTTTTTGATGAAACGTCGCTCGCCTTCAGTGTATGCCTCGTGCTCAAGCTGAAGCTGTTTGACTGCGAGGTCTTGCCCGTAATGGTCAGCCAGCAGGTTGAACGGCTCAATAGCGTTCGACACATCAGAGAAGTCGTGTTTGTCAATAGAGATGACGCTCATACTTAAAGTCCTTGTTATTAGTCTTTCACTTAAAGTCTCTTTGGTCTTTCACTTGGAGTCTTAGACCTTGAGTCCTATAGTGATAGTTAAGTCATAATCACTTGCATATCAGTGGGTTAGCGTGAAGATGACTGAAGTCACCGTGAGTCGTGTGCTTGATGGTTGACCGTTGGTCTATCGCCTTCCAGCCTGAGACTAAAAGTTTACCATCGTCAGTGATCGGTCGTCACCGTTGTTTCGATGTGGTACAGCTTACATCCTATCGTTACATCTTGTCAACTACTTTCTGTCATCTGCCTGTTGTTCGTATGACTTATCAGGCTGTCTACTTAACCGGGATGACCAGGCGTCTTCACTATCCGGTTGTTGCCGTGTCGTGTTGACGGAAGCTATTAGGCCATAGTCTGGACCTATAGTCAATAGGTAATTCTAAATAATATTGATTGAGCTATCGTCGGCCTCATGGTGTAAGAGGATATAGTCTTTGACTAACATGTCTTTGACCTTAAGTCTATAGCTGTGTGTCTATTAACTGTAGGTCTTTGACTGTAGGTAATGGCTTTACCGATGGTCGGTGACTGTAGGTTGTAGGACCTATGGTTGTTAGACCTATGGTTATGAGATGTAGGTTATGACTTATGGTCTGATACAGATAGAGACTCAGAGACAACCAATAGTCACCACCTATCGTCCTTCCCTAAGCCATAGCCGCTACCTATCGTTGACCTGAAGTCTTGACCATCGGTCCAACCTTATGATAGACTGGGGTAGGGCCTTTGGTCTGGACTTAAAGAGGGCCTATGGGGAGACTTGAGGTTCTTGAACTGTGAGATGTGGTCTCAAACTTTTGGTCCAAAACTCATCGTCACTACTGTAGGCC
>ERZ809152.209-NODE-209-length-37481-cov-4.265030_pt1 | contig 37481 bp, 25 predicted proteins | sample MGYA00520518_ERZ809152 | MGnify/ENA primary metagenome ERZ809152 (study PRJEB31570, sample SAMEA3212996) | Homo sapiens | biome: human-gut; feature: human gut; material: fecal | place: Sweden | collected 2011 ...
CCGCGGATATCGGTTATCAGGTTATCGAATACCTGCTGCCTGTTTTCCGGAGTCGTCAGTCCCATGTAGAGTGCGACGGCGTTTGCCGCCTGGCTGTTGCGGTCGTAGGTACGGGTGGACGGGTTCCAGAAAGTCCGGTTGAAGGCTTGTTTGATCCGGGCCGCCAGTTCCTGGTACTTGCGTGCATCGTCCGGCTTCCCTAAAAGGTTTGCCATTTTCTCCATCAGGGTGACGTCGTAATAGTAGATAGCCGTTGCCGTTACGCCATTGGAGGTCAGTTGCGATTCTCCCGGACTTTCCGGACCGATGTCGAACCAGTCTCCCAAGCCGTAGGCGATAATATGGTTATCGGCTTTCGAGGAAAGGTAGTCGATGTAGCGTTGCATATCCGGATAATAGGTTTCGATCGGGCGCGTATCGCCATACCATTGGTAGATGTACCAAGGGCTGATGACAAATGTGCTTCCCCATTCCGGCGTATCCTTGAAGCCTCCTTCGAATTCGACTAGTTCGGGAGCAATGGTCGGTATCATGCCGTTGGCTGCTTGTGTGGAGCGCATATCGTTGAATGTCTTTTCGTACAGGCGTGCCAGGTTGTAGCGGTATTGTACGGAGTATTGCATCAGGTGCGCTTCTTCTAGCCAACCCAACTTCTCACGATGCGGGCAGTCGGTTAGCACGCTTGCCATATTGCTGCGGATTGCCCAGTCGATCAGTTCGTATGTCTGATTGAACAACGGTTTGGAACAATGGAAACTGCCGACATCTTCGGCCGAATAGCAAGTATGAAGACCGGTGATTTCCGTTATTTCAGGTAGTCCGTCCGGATTGGGTTGTCCGGCGGGAACAGCACCTTCGACCTGCACGTAACGAAAACCGTAGTAGGTAAACTGGGGTTGCCAACTTTCAATACCTTTTCCTTTCGGTGTGTAACCGAACCAGAAAGGAGCGCCGGACGCGCTTTGGTTTACGGTACTGTCCGGATTCAGCAGTTCGGCCGGATAGAGCTTAACCGGATGCGTGTCCTTTGAATGCAGGGAAAGCCGTATGATGCCGGAAAAGTTTTGTCCCAAATCGTACACCCATTGTCCTTTCCGGGTCTTGAAAAGACGGACGGTGGGGATTCGGTCACGTACGGTCAGCGGTGCGGAGCGTTGGGAGAGGAGCCGGGTTTTCCAGCCTGTGTCGAGGGCTTTGTTCCAGGTACGGTCGTCGAAACCGGGTTGCATCCATCCGGTCTGTTCTTTCGTGGCATCGTAATCTTCACCGCCGTAAATACTGCTGTAGGTAACGGGGCTTTCGGTTGTTTTCCAGTCTGTACCGGTTACGATGTCCTGCGTACTGCCGTCTGCATATTCGATTTGTATTTTCATCAAGAGGCGCGGAGCGCCATATGAAGCAAGCAGTTTGAAATAACGTTCCCGCGGGATATTGAAAAAGCCGTTTCCCAACATGACGCCTATTGCGTTTCCGCCTTGCTTTAGCTGTCCGGACAGATCGAAAGTGACATACAGCGCACATTTATCATATTTTGTCCATCCCGGATCGAGAAAGTTGTTACCCACCTTCTCTCCATTCAGGAACATATCGAAATGTCCGAGTCCGGAGACATAGGCGGTCGCTCGTTTTACCGGTTTTTGAACCGTAAATTCTTTTCGGAATTGGGGGAGGCGGTACATACCGATCTTTTTGCCTTTGAGTTCCCGGTCCACGTTGGCCAGTCCGTGCAGCCCTATCGTGACGATTTCGTCTTTCCTGTCTTTTTCCAGTGCAATCCATTTGGCATTGCTCCAGTCTTTTTCCGAAAGAAGCCCCATGCCGAAGGTATGGATACAGCTCCAGCGGGAAGGGCTGTCCTCCTTATCCCAACTCCTTACTTTCCAGTAGTAGGTCTGTCCTGCTTTCAATTCTTTTCCTTTGAAAGGAACAAGGATCGAGGCGGAAGAAAGCGTTTTTCCGCTGTCCCAGATATTTCCATTGCCGGCCTGTAGTTTTTCCGGAGAATCGGCCACTAATATCTGCCAGGCCGATTGTTCGAAGTTCCGTTGTTGTGCCTGTATCTGCCAGCTGAAACAAGGTTGTCCTGTTTCGATTCCTAACGGGTTTTCTTCCTGTTCGCATCGCAGGTTATAAACGGAATGTGTGTCCGCTGCCTGTAGAAAGAAAGGAAAAACCATACATAAGATACAAATGTTTAAAAGTCTATTTTTCATGCTGCCGTCCTTTTTTGAAAAAGGTGCCATGCTTTTCCGGAAAAGCACGCACCCTCTTTTCGTGTATGTTTAATGAATTAATTCAAAATCTTCCATCAGCCCGTAATCCATCATCTGGTATTCTTTTCCGGATATCGGTTTGTCTACGTTTTTCCAATGCCAGGGAGATGCCAGGCCGGGAGCCGGATTCCGGTAATGCGGGCCTAACAGGTTCTTCAAACTGCCGATCACATGTACATCGATCGTGTTGCTGCCTTCTTTCAGGTAGGATGTTACATCCAGTTGCCAGGGGTCGAAGGCGATCATACCGGCTTTCTGTCCGTTGACGTATACTTCTGCTACCGTCCCGTTCCATTTGTTCAGTTTGACGGCATATCTGCCTGTAAGGTCATCGAGGGTATATTCTTTGCTATAGCTCATATCCCATGAGTAGAACGGTTGCTTTTGTTCTTTCCAGCTACCCAGTGTGAACGATTCCTGTGGTGCACCGATGCTCCATCCCTCTTGTTCGGGTACGACCGAGAAGTTTCCGATGATGTAGACCGGTTCTATCTCTGCAAAAATACGCATCGGGTTGATGCTGAGTTCTACCGTATTGCTACCTTTTTTCACCTGTCCGCCTATCGGATAAACGCCGAAAGAACGGTCCAGCCACCATTCACCTGGAAGAGCGTTCACGAGATTTCCGTTGATTTTTACGGTAAATAGTTCGGGGCGTTCGGAAACCAGTTTGATACCGGAATAGTCGAAAGCATCGTTTACCGTAAAATGATAGGAGGCCGTGAAGCCGCCATCCTTAAAGTGGTCGCGGTCGAGGATATTCCGTTTGTATTGTACGGAGGTATTCCAAGGATTGCCGTTGGTGAATCCGTGCGCTTTGAAGGCGATATCGGCGGCACGGGAGAAATGTTGTTTCTTGTAAGTCTTTCCTTTAACCGTAACATCGCAAAAGTCAATTGTCAGAGCATTGTCGCGTAAACGGCTGACGGTGGTCCGGCTTGTTGCCGTCACCGGGCTGCTTCCCGCTTTTCCGGGGCGTTCCGGATAGTTTTTAGGGTTCTTGTCAGAACAGTAAAGCAAGAGGCTTCCTGCCGGTTCGATCCGGAAAGATGTACTTAGTATGCCTTTTTCTTTTGAAGACGGATACGTATAGATTTCCCCGTTCAGAGCATCCATTTCCAACATGGCTTTTCCCTGCGTCGAAAGGGTGCCGTCAACAACTTCATCCATAGAAGAGTTGACGAGAAAAACCAATTCTCCGTCTGCAAACCGGCGACGATGGTGATACAGGTTACCACTGTTGAAAGTAATCCTGAAGTTATCGGAAGAGAAATACCGGGCGATTACATCTTTGGATAGTTCCGGGAGTGATGTGACGGTTGTACCGGTCAACAGTCCGGCCAGTTCGTCATTGACAGCCCCGTCTATCCGGGTGGGAGCGGAGAAGGTTATGGTCTGTCCACCTTGTTCTACAAATTGTTGCAAGAGGTTGAAGGTAGGCTTGTTTAAGGTCTCCATCATGGGAGGCAGAACGACAGTCGAGTAGGAGGCATTGCCGACGATGAAACGCCCGTTTTCTACCTTTCCGAGGTCTTTGATGATGTTTTCGGAACCGAGGTCATATTCTACCTGGTTCTTTTCCAAAGTTGTAACAAAAGCTTGGAAATTGGTTCCTATCTCCATGAGTTTCGGGGAACTTCCTGCATGGACGTAATAGCTCCATAAAGTCGAGTTGGGTTCCAGAACCAAAATATCGTTTTTCTGGATGCCTTTGCTCATAACAAATGAAAGGCGTCCGTAATAGTCATTCAGTTCGCGATAGTCGGGCCACCAGGGAGAATGATAGGTGAATACCGGCGGATAGTCGTATTTGCGTGCTCCTGTTAGTGTCATATGGGCTAAATGTTGGTTCATGAAGTTGACCCCGAGTGCATACTCCCAATCGCCTAACCGTTTGAAATCTTTAAAAGTTTCGTCCCAACCTCCACCACCATAAGTTTCGCTGAGGGTACGGTTACAACCTGTTTGGTTGGCGGCACTGCGCAATTCTTTTACTGCACGGATATTGCCGAACTGTGCTTGCGGGTTGGTTTCGTCGAACTGGTTGAACAGCATGTCGATAGCGGGTACCTGATGCCAGGCGTACATTGCCATATTGTCCGGTCCGTCGTTCATTTGCGGCCAACCGTGTTCCCAATAGTGTCCGGTCCATTTCAGGTTGTTCGTCTCGCAGTAGTGGTGCCAAGGTTTGGACCAGCGGTCGACAAACATTTGCAACAGGGTTTCCATATAGTTATGACGTACCTGTTTCCAATTGCCCGTCTCTTCGTCCAGAAGGGGAAGTAGTGGTTTTAGATCGTATCCCCACTGTTTCCGGAATACTTCGAACAAGTCTGGTGTCCAGCGCAAGCCTCCGGGACTGCTGATGTTGGGCTCATCTGTGAAGATACCGAAAACAGATTTGCCAAATTCGTCCTTTATTGTTTTTTCGTATCCTTTCATCGTGAGGTCGATGAACTTTTCAGTCACACCGGGTACGAGCAGGTCTACGTAAGAATACCCTCCGTACCAGTCTGATTTGCCTAAATAGGTCTTTTTGTAGAGGTAATATTCTCCTTTTGCTTTTTTATGCTGGCTCAGGGCGTTCGTGATATCTGCCCATTTGTCCCCTTCTTTTTTAAGGATGATGAAATATTCGTCTGTCTTGTCAGGCAGAAGATCTGTTTTTGTCAACTCAAGTCCTTGTCCTTGGTTGTAGGATTCGGGCATATCTTCGGGAACATGTCCTCCGGCAAAGCCGCTGGGATAGGAGTTTTCATCGTAAATCCAGATGTCCAGTCCCATCTCTTTTCCTTTATCGACGGCATAACGGTAGAGGGAATACCATTCGTCCGACATATATTCCGTGATCATGCCCGGACGGGGATGGATAAACGCACCTCCGCAGCCTGCATCTTTAAAGTCTTTCAGCATACGGTCGATTTCAATTTCTGTAACTTTTCCGTTCCAAACCATAAAAGGGGCTGTACGGTACTCGGATGAAGGGTTGGAAAACTGGGCTTCCAAAGTGGAAAAACTGTCTGTCGTTTCCGCTTTGTTGCCACTGCAACCAGTCGTTCCGAGAGACAGGATACCTCCTGCGACGGTATATATAAAGTTTTTGATAATACGTTGTGTATTCATGGTGCTAATAGTAAAAAGACCTCTACTACAAAAGTAAAGGTCTTTTTGTTAATATGATAATTAATAACCTGGATTTTGTTTGAGCTGGTCATTTAATTGCAACTCGTTATAAGGTATCGGATAAAGCAAATATTCCGGCTTTATCTGATAGGTACGTTCAGGAAGTTCCGTATCAATCGTTTTGATATATTTTCCGTAGGCAGTCATTACTTCAATAGCTTTTCCTGTTCTCAATAAATCATACCAACGATGGTTCTCAAATGCGAGTTCGTGACGTCGCTCATTGGCAACTACCTCGGCATTGATTGTTGTAACAGCAGGTAAACCTGCACGCGCACGTACTTGATTGACATAGGGTGCTGCGTCTCCTGCACGTCCTTGCTCCACCAGACATTCAGCTAACAATAACAGGCAGTCCGCATAGCGGTAAACAGGCCAGTTATCGTCTGTATTTTCTATTTTGGAGTGTGCGTGACGGTATTTATTGATAAATGGATAATTAACTTGATAATCATTGATCTTGGGATCACCGACTTTTAGTACATCAGCTACGACTAAGGCGTTTGCTGCATCCAGTGTACCGACTGCAACAGCGATAGATGGGTCGACACGCAGGTCTCCAGGTTCGTAAGAAGCGATCATTTCCGGTGTCGGAACATTCCAGCCTCCTGTCAGTAACGTACTACAATCCGGAACACCTGTAATAATTTCTGCATTCGTTGTTTTGGGAATAAAGTAGTATAACCAATCACTTTGCTGTCCCTGATCTCCCATTTGATACTGGATTTCGAAAATCGATTCTTTTCCGTTCTTTTTGGATGTGTCATATATATCGGCATAATTGGGAAGTAATTCATATCCCATATTCATGATATCTTTTAACTGCGTTTCCGCTGTTGCATAATCTCGATCTGGCTTTGTCATTAATACATAAGCGTAGAGCATTTTGGCAGCTCCTTTGGTTGCAGCACCATTTTGCGGGAATTTGACCGTAGGAAGTTTCTCTATGGCATCTTTCACATCATCAACGATGGCTGTATAGATATCGTTAACAGATGAACGAGGTAAGAATGCGTTGTCCGCTCCTGTCACTTCTTCCAGATGCAAAGGGACGTCTCCGTAGCATTGCACCAATTGGAAATACATGAAAGCACGGATGAATTTAGCTTCTCCGATCGTTTTATTTTTGAAATCATCGGGAAAAGTCGTCCCTTCAATGCGGTTCAGAATGGTGTTGGCTCTTGAAATGCCCGTATAACATGCATAATACATTTCATTTGTCCATTGGTTCTGGTCATCTACAACAAAATCCGCGATATTTTCACGATACAAGATGTGTAGACCACGGTCTGCTTTATAGCGGGTGTAATGTGTATTGTCGGAACGCATTTCTCCCATCAGGTATCCTTGTCTTGCCGATACTCCCCGTAGAGCGGAATAGGCTCCGTTCACTGCTTGAGTGAATTGCTCTTGAGTTTTAAAGAATGTCGCATCATTCGGATAATATTGAGGCGTCAGATTCAGAAAATCTTCCGAACAAGAAACCAAAGTCAACAATGCAACAACTAAACTAAATATCTTTTTCATGATCTTTCGCTTTAAATTTATAATTTGTTTTTCTTTCAGAATGAAATGTTACATCCGATACTGAATGTTCTTGGAACCGGGTAAGTTGTACGATCTACTCCTAAACCGTTCCATCCCATATCTTCATTCATGGCTATTTCCGGATTCATACCTGGGTATTTAGTGAATGTGACTAATTGCTGAGCTGTTACATATACCCGGAGTTTAGAGAGGTATTGACTCGGTTTAATCGGAATTGTATAGCCCAGAGTGATATTCTTTATGGTCAAATAAGAAGCATCATATACCCAACTGCTATTATTGAAGCGGAATAATTCCGTGGTACCGGCTTTTGTTCTCGGAACCTGTCCGTCACCCGGATTTTCCGGAGAGCGCCAACGATTGGCAACTTTTTTCAATACATTGAAACAACCGTCGATATTCAAGGTATGTTCGTAGTTTGAATTGATAATGTCACCACCTACTTGTCCACTGATCAGAATGCTCAGATCGAAGTTCTTCCAGGAAAATTCATTTGTCATACCATAAATAAAATCCGGATTCGGATCACCAATTTTTACACGGTCATTGTTGTCGATTATACCGTCAGGAACACCGTTAGGACCATTGACATCTTTCATGCGGACCGTTCCGATCTCAGATGAGGCGTGCTTTGGTTGGGAATTAAACTCTTCTTCGGTCATATATACGCCGTCAAATACATATCCCATGAATATACCGATAGGTTCTCCTACTGCTAAACGGTTGAAATCTTCCTGATTGGAATATCCACCTTTTGGGGTGTTGTTTGTTCCCATTTTGGTTATTTCATTCCGGTTGAAGGCTATATTCAAGTTGGTAGTCCATTTGAAATCACCGACAAGATTACGAGATTGCAAAGTGATTTCATGTCCCCATGCTTTGTAATCACCGATATTGGAATAAATGTTGGAAAAGCCGGAAGCTCTTGGAATATCGACTTGATACAAAAGTCCATCGACTTTTTTATTATAATAGTCATACATCAAATAGATACGATCGTTTAGGAAACCGATATCGACACCTAAGTCCAGTTGCTTTGTTTCTTCCCAAGTAAGAGCATTGTTCCCTAAATTACCTAATCCTTTTCCCGGAGCTAAAGAGCCACCTAAGACATAGTTATAAGTGCTAACTCCCGCAATATATCGGTAATTACCAATGTTGTAGTTACCAGTTAGTCCATAACTGGCCCTTATTTTCAGGTAGTTCATAACATTGGTTACTGGTTCCATGAAGGCTTCGTCAGATACAATCCATCCGGCGGATATGGAAGGAAAATTTGCATATTTATTGCCTGCCCCAAAACGGGAGCAACCATCTCGGCGGAATGTCGCCTGGAGTAAATAGCGGTCTTTGAAGCTATAATTCGCGCGTGCGATGACAGAGGCTAATGCCCATTGCTCGATGTTGTTGTCACCGTTTTTTGTAGCACCGGCACCCATCCAAGGAATATCATCACTTGGAAAGTCAGTTGCTGTTAGCTGGTTATATTCGTTGGAATATTTTTGTGCACTATAACCGACCAGTGCATCTATATTATGGTTTCCGAATTTATGGTTATACATCAACATATTTTCGATAGTCCAACTATAGTGGAAGTTGGTGTTGTATTGTCCACTTGCTTTTTGAGGGGGAGCAGTAAACATGGCTCCACCGGCTGTCGAAGGTGTAAAATCTCTATAGTTCTTGGCACCTAAATCGAAACCAGCCTGGAATTTATATTTGATATCGTTCCATATATCCAGTTCTGCAAAAGCATTGCTTAATAAGGCCAAATCCTGTGTTTTACTTGTTTTTTCATGTAAAACACGTATCCAGTTAGGTTGAGGGAACATCCCTGGAGAGTTTAGAGAAAGAATAGGTTCTCCATTTTCATCGTAAGGATTTACAGTTGGGTCAGCCAAGAACGCAGCACTTAATATCTGCCAACCTCCGTCTGTATTTTGGTTGTTTTTGATTTGCAAGGTGGGAGCTATGTTCAGTCCTAATTTTAAGCGGTCGTTTACTTGATAATCATTGTTTGCACGTAAAGAGTAACGTTCGAAATTAGAATTGTACATAACACCGTCTTGGCGGAAGTAGCCTAATACGATAGCTGTATTGAACTTGTCTTTATTGGCTGTCACACTGATACTGTAATTCTGTGTGGCGGCATTGCGTGTCAGTAAGTCATACCAATTGGTACCAGTACCGTATTGGGATGGATTTTGATATTGTTCTGGAACTCCTCCGGTATAACCTTCATATCTGGCAGCATCTTCGTAGTATTCTTTTTTGTATTGGGCAAATTCTTCCCCGTTCATAACATCCGGAGTCTTTAGTCCCTTTAAAGTCTGAATACCGAATGAAGCATTCACATCCACTTGAGTTTTACCTTGTTTTCCTCTTTTCGTTGTGATCAGTACGACACCGTTGGCGGCACGTGATCCATACAAAGAAGTGGCAGCGGCATCTTTCAAGATGGAAAAGGTTTCGATTTCATCTGGATTGATACTGCTTAGGTCCATATTGATAGGGATTCCATCGACCACGAATAAAGGTGAACTACCACCATTGATAGATGCTGCACCACGGATACGGAATCCCATACCTTTACCCGGCTGTCCTGTAGATTGGTTAATTTGTACACCTGCTACCTGTCCTTGAAGTTTTTGGGCAAATTGTCCTACAGGAAAACTTTCTAATTCTCCTGCATCTATCTTGGAAACAGATCCGGTCAAATCCCTTTTTTTCTGTGTACCGTAGCTAACGACAACAAGTTCGTCCAGTTGGTTTACAGTTTCTTGCAGAACGACATTTAATATTTTCTGGTTGGAGACAGGGATTGTTTTTGTTTCATATCCGATAAAACTGATGGTGAGTATTTGATTGGGGTTAACATCAATGGAAAAATTACCGTCCATGTCTGTAATGGTACCGATGGTGGTGCCTTTGACGGAAATGTTTGCACCTGGTATAGGTTCTCCTTTTGCATCGATAACCCGTCCGGACAGTTTACCGTTCGTTTGTTCTATACCACTGATGGAATCTGTGTTTGCATGAGCTTTTGAAATCACATATCCGGGGCTTAAAAATACTGATAATAGTACAGCTTTAGGCAATAAGTTGCTGTATATCGATTTGATCATAATATTAAAATTTAATTTAACAGTTGAAATACTCTAATTTTCTCTACAAAAACTTTTTAGGTGTGTTATTTACTTCTCTCCATAGGCTAATGATTTAAGATTGCAATTGAATTTGTTCTGGTAGAACTATGAACTATACAGTACGGATAGTTGTAAAAAAGTAGGCTCGATTATCGGTTTTGGCTTATCTGTGGAGGTTATTGGAGTCTTCTGGAAGGGAAAAATGAGAATATCTTTTTTGAAAGAATATCAATTTGACTAATTTTAATATCATTTTTGAAAACATCTAGTAGTTTTATATAGCTAATTTTGTCACGGTAGCAAACAACAGACAAGAATAGCCTTAGTTCTACCAGAACTAAGGTATTCACAAAAGCATAATTATCTTTTCGGGATATTTATACTTTTCCGGTTTTAGTTGTAACTGATCGTTACCTCTTTTTTATCGTTTTGGGAAAAACTTTTCGCCACATCTTGTATATCCTCTAATGTGAATTTGCCTGTTATCCGGATGACCACATAGTCTGAATCTGTGTCGGCCAGCATGATCATTTCGTTGATTAGGTCACCGTTCTGGACGATGTAGAAAGAGGCGCGTGTATCGTTGTCCTTGACCCGCATCAGTTCTTCATGTGATTTGCTGATAAGGCTGCTGAATTCTTTTCGCATCTGGTCCCGGACTTCCTGCTTGTCGGAAGTGACGATTTGAAGATTGTTTATTTTCCCTTTCAGATTCATCAGGTTGAGGCCGCCGCTTTCTACATTAGGGATCATGTCGAACATTTTCTTGGAGATGAAGACAGATGTTACATTATCCATATCGGCATATTTTTCGAACAGTTTATCCTGGGCAAAGCACAAGCTGGTGCAACAAAGAAACAGGATCAGGAATATATTCTTTAATTTCATAAGATTAATCGTTTAAATGTTTGTTTAAAATATTGTTTACTTTATCTATCTCCTGCCCGGCGTTATCCACCTGGCTGATGCCTTTGTTGAGGTTCTGCGAGAGTAGGAGTAAAGCCTTTTCGGCAGCGGCGGCGGCATCTTTCGGATTGGTGTAAGTGTCGCTGAGCCGGTCGTGAGCGTGATACGACGATTTGTATTGTAAAAAGCTGATGCACAACAGGATGGTGGCGGCAACTCCACTTAACCAATATAAAGTCCGTCTACGGGTCAATGAACGGGTCTTCTTTTCTTCCGTGGAAGCCCAGGTGTCGATCTGCTTTTCCAGTCTACGGGAAAGTCCTTCGGGTAAAGCTTGTTCCTCTTGGAGGGCTTTATTGATCAGTTCATCTATCTTTTTATCGTCCATATTCATATGTATAATATTTTTCAAGTTGTTCCCGGATTATTTTTCGTGCCCGGGAGAGTAGCACCCGTATGTTGACGGCACTCAGGCCGGTGATCTGTTCTATCTCGTCCATCGAACAGTCTTCGATCCCTCTCAACCGGAGAACTTGCCGCTGATTTTCCGGCAGGCGGTCGATCAGGTGGCGGATTTGCTGTACTTTGTCTTGTCTTTCCAACTCTTCGTCCGGTGAAGAAGCGGTAGAAAGAGTGACGGCTTCGGTGACATCTGCGTCGCGCCTGTTAGCACGAGGTGAGCGAAGGAAATCGAGGCAGAGGTTCTTGACCAGCGTCACGCAGAAAGCTTCCGGATTTTGGATATCGGTCAGTTCATTCCGCCGACTCCACAACTTATAGTAGGCATCTTGCAGGATATCTTCGGCATCGGCCTTGTTTTCGACCAGCGCATAAGCAATCCGGAAGAGCTTGGGATGGAGGGGAAGGAACAGCCTTTTAAAGTTCTCAACATCCATCTTTGTGGTCGTTTATTACTTTTTCGATGTCAGATGGTTTGATCTTTCCTTTGATGCGGATCAGGGCATCGTCGCCTCCATCGGTTGTCAAGATTACCAGTTCGCGGATGATGTCTTTGTCAATACGTACCATTACTTTCGTGCGGTTGCCCTCTTCGTTGGCATTGACCATTGTTTCGTAATTCGGGTCTTTCAGTTTCTTGATAGCAGCGCGGAGATCGTCTTTGACGGTATTGCCGCATTCCTCGAAAGAAAGGACTTCGATGCTTTTTACACCCATCGTCTCGGTGAACAGGCTGCTTATTTTCATCAGGAACGGGCCGACTGTTACGTGGGTTACGTTTTTTTGCTTGGCAAAGTCGTTGAACAGCTTGTCCATGCTCTGGCTATATCCTGCTTGGCAGAATAGGATGAGGATCAGGATTGCGATGTATTTTTTCATCTTTCTAATGTATTAATCGTTACTTATTCCGTTAGTTCCGGCTCTTCAACGCGCGCTATTGGAGAGCGTTCATTAAGTAGACGGGAACGGAAAAGCTGTTGTTACAAAGAAAGAGAAAAATTTATGATTTTTCCTTACTTTCTGCTATTTCAACGAAATAAACGCTCGAACAAATCAGGAGGACAGCTATTAATTGGGACCAACTGAAGCGATCTTGTCCTAATGCCAGCGAGGTAATGGTTGCCACAATCAGGATCAGGTAACCATAGATGGCCACCAGTGTGGTTTTCAGATATTTTAGTCCGACCGGTATTAACAGGTAACTGATAACGGTCGGGAAAATCAGGACGAATGCCAAGACTGCCATCGGTTTCCAATGGATCGGGAACGTGAAAAGTGTTGCTTCAAATCCTGTAAATCCGGAAACGATGATGGCGGAGAAAGCCGCACCGGAAAAGGTGTACCGCAGCATTGTCATAACTCCTACATGCTTCAATATTCGGTTGCTTGCAATCAGATAGATTGCATAAGCCATGGAACTTAGCAGGCAAAGCAGATTTCCGGTGAAGGCATCGGAAGCCAGGTCATCGTTTTTCTGGGTCAGGATGCAGAGCAATGCGCCACCTAATCCGATCAGAATACCGGTTATTTTCATCTTTGTGATTGTTTCTTTAAAGAAGATGACAGAAAGAATGAATACCCAGATAGGTTGTAAACTGGAGAAAATGGAGCTTGACACAGGGGTCGTTTTGCTCAATCCCAGCAAGTAAAAGAACATAAAGCCATAAATGCCGAGCGCCCCCAACAGAAATAAGAGAATCTTTTCCCGGCGGGTGGAAGTCTCCGGTTGGGTGAACAAGCTGATAATCCAAAACGCGAGGGCGGCAAACGTACAGCGCAGGGTTACACCCGTCAGCGGACTTATCCATAATGGTAGGAGATATTTCAACGCATTCATATTCAACCCGCTGAAAGTTTTGGAAATAATCATGTAAATATTGGCTTCTCTTATTTTATTTTTCACGATGCTTGGGATTTTATGTTATACTTGTTTGATGCGGTCGTCGAACAAGAACGAATCTTGTTTCAGGTAGGCCCATGCGGCAGCTATCAGGGCAATGGCCATATTGAAGATGAAAGCGAACTGCTGTGTCTCGATATGGAGCATATCCTTGAGTATGTTTATAATGAAAGGGCAAAGAAGAATGGCCAGATAGTTCATGGCCATAACGAATGCCAGTGCAAGCGTCACTTTTTCAGGAATAGCCGTGCGGGTCGTTTTGTCGTAAGCTATCGGTTGTATGACACCATAGCCTAATCCGGCAAAGATACAACCCAGCCCGATCAACCATTCGGTGCGGGAAACGAGTATAAGCGCCATTCCGACAGAGATCGAGACCATACAGGCAAATTTGGTCTTTTTGCCGAAGAAGGAGACAATTTGATTCAGTATAAATCCCGGCGACATGATAGCCAAGAAAAACAGCGAGATCATAATACCCGAATTACCGCTGGTAAAATGATATTCTTTCATCAGGAAAGGAAGATTGAAGCTGATGATGATCACTAAGTAAGTAGCCAACCCATAGAACGACATGATCTGCATCAGGTGGGGAATCTGTATACCGAACTTCCCGAAACTGCTATCGGCAGGCCTTTCCGTTCTCCGGCTAGTGGTGTTTATGCCTATACCGGGATACGGTGAAATATTCTTTTTCAGATAGAACGAGAGAACGATCGAGATCAGCGGAAACAGGTAGACGACAAACGGCAAATGCCAGTTCACCTCTGCCAGATACCCCGTCAGAACGGTGGCCAGCACTAACGTTATATTCGTAATGGCGGAACTGAGCCCGAACTGTTTCGTACGGTATGTTCCTGTAAAAAAGCGGGAAATCAAACCGGTGGAAAGCGGCACGATCAATCCGGAACCGATCCCCAATAATGCGCTGACTGTTATCAGTTGCCACATTTTTGTGGAAAGCATGTACAGGATGCCGCTCAACGAGAAGATCACCAGTCCCACTTGCAACAGAAGGACATTATTGATCTTTTCCGTCAGTTTGCCCGACAGGATGATAAAAGGGATGATCAAGAGGGAAGGAAGTGATGAAAGCATCTGTATGTCCAGTTCTGTGGAATGCGGAAAGATTGCAGAAAGTCTTCCTAAGATTGGGGAGACAGCCAGGCCGGGCAGTGCATTCAGTGCCGATATCGACCATATGCCTATTAGCGTGATAAGAGGAATCGTCCCCTGTCCGGTCTGTATTCGCATAATCGTTTCGTTACATCATTTTTTATTGTATTGAAACAATCCCGAATAGTGAAAGTTCATTGTTTTAATAAACCCCAAATATCGTATGTTTAACGAAAAACGCAGAACAATTGCGGATAGTAGCTGTTTTTGCCATACAATCGGCCGAAACAAGTCGATAGCGCCATTATTAATTAAAAACAAAAAGACATGGAAGATTCTAATTTCAGAAAAGGTGATGCCAAGACAGCAATCTTTGGCTCGGAAAAGATGCTACAAGCCTCTCCTGTAGACAAAATCCCTGATGGTCCTACCACCCCGGAAATCGCGTATCAGATGGTTAAAGACGAAACGTTTGCACAGACACAGCCCCGCTTGAACCTGGCGACATTCGTAACTACCTATATGGACGACTATGCAACCAAACTTATGAACGAGGCGATCAACATCAACTATATCGATGAAACGGAATATCCGCGTATTGCCGTCATGAACGCCAAATGTATCAACATCGTAGCGAATTTGTGGAATACTCCCGAACAGGCAAAATGGAAAGCCGGTGCATTGGCTATCGGTTCGTCCGAAGCATGTATGTTGGGAGGTGTCGCAGCTTGGTTGCGCTGGCGTAAGAAAAGGCAAGCCGCCGGTAAGCCTGTGGACAAGCCGAACTTCGTTATTTCTACCGGATTTCAGGTTGTATGGGAAAAATTCGCCCAGCTTTGGCAGATCGAAATGCGCCAGGTGCCTCTGACATTGGAGAAGACTACGCTCGATCCCGAAGAAGCATTGAAGATGTGTGATGAAAATACAATCTGTATTGTGCCGATCCAAGGGGTTACATGGACAGGTCTGAACGATGATGTGGAGGCTTTGGATAAGGCACTCGATGCCTACAATGCAAAGACCGGCTACGATATTCCAATTCACGTGGATGCTGCTTCCGGCGGTTTTATCCTCCCATTCCTGAAACCGGAATTGAAGTGGGACTTCCGTTTGAAATGGGTTCTTTCCATCAGTACGTCCGGACATAAGTTCGGTCTGGTTTATCCGGGCCTGGGTTGGGTTGTTTGGAAAGACAAGTCATATTTGCCCGACTCCATGTCATTCAGTGTAAATTATTTGGGAGCCAATATCACACAGGTAGGTCTGAATTTCTCCCGTCCTGCCGCCCAGATCCTCGGACAATATTACCAATTTATCCGTCTCGGGTTCGAAGGGTATAAAGCAGTTCAGGAAAACAGCATGGCGGTTACCCAATACTTACATGATCAGATTGGTAAGATGGCTCCGTTCGTGAACTACAGCAACGAAGTCGTGAACCCGTTGTTTATCTGGTATCTGAAACCGGACTATGCGAAAAAAGCGAAATGGACCCTGTACGACCTGCAGGATAAACTGAAACAAAGCGGTTGGATGGTTCCTGCCTATACATTGCCAAACAATCTTGAAAACCATGTCGTGATGCGTATCGTTGCCCGTCAGGGATTTAGTCGCGACATGGCTGACCAGTTGCTGAATGATATCACAGGAGCTGTTGCGGAACTTGAAAAACTAGAATATCCGACTCCTACCCGTATCGCACAGGATAAGAATCAGGAAGTGAAAGGTTCTGTGTTTACTCATACGGGTATGCCCCATAAAAAGAAATGATCATGAGTAAAACAATTTCCGTTTCACAGATAAAAGAAGCGGCACAGGAGGCTTACGAGCAGTTCAAGGATAATACGGGTGGCAAGAATGCTGATTACATCCCTTATCTGGCTAATATTGACAAGAACTTGTTCGGTATCAGTATCTGCCTGTTGGATGGCAGAACCATTACGTTAGGGGACTCTTCCTACTGTTTCGGGATCGAATCCGTTTCGAAAGTACATACGGCTATCCTGGCACTTCGCCAGTACGGAGCCGAGAAAGTGCTGAAGATGATCGGTGCCGATGCCACCGGTCTTCCTTTCAACTCCATCATGGCGATCTTGCTGGAAAATGACCATCCTTCCACTCCGCTGGTAAATGCTGGTGCGATCACGGCTTGCAGTATGGTACAGCCGCTCGGTAAGTCCGACAAGAAGTGGGAAGCCATCGTTTCCAACATCACCGACCTTTGCGGGAGTGCTCCGCAACTGATCGATGAACTGTACAAGTCAGAGACTGCCACCAACTTCAATAACCGTTCTATCGCCTGGTTACTGAAGAATTACAACCGTATCTATGACGATCCGGATATGTCGCTCGACCTGTATACTCGCCAGTGTTCGTTGGGTATCACAGCCGAACAACTTTCCATCGCCGCAGCAACGATTGCCAACGATGGCGTGAACCCGGTTACAAAGAAACTTATCTTTGACGCTTCTTTGTCGCCTAAAATCACATCCTTAGTGGCTACGGTCGGTTTCTATGAACGTACGGGAGACTGGTTGTACACTTCCGGTATTCCTGCCAAAACGGGTGTTGGCGGCGGTGTCATGGGGATCATGCCCGGACACTTCGGAATCTCCGCCTTTGCGCCTCCATTGGATAGCTCCGGCAATTCGGTGAAAGCACAATTGGCGATCAAATATATAATGAATAAACTGGGGCTCTCCATTTTTGGCAGTACCCGGTTTACAATCACCGGTTAAAACGGTTTATTCTTTTAGTTGACGAGCCTCCACTCCCCTGAAATAATAGGGAGACGGGAGGCTTGTTTTTTTGCGGGAATAGTTTTTCATTTTAATCTTGCATTTTGTTCGGCCTGACGGTTTTTGTTTGACAACAGAAAGTATGTGATAGGCAACTTGTCCGGTTATTGCTTCTGTTTTGTCAGCCTGAGTAGGAAAAGCAAAGAGTTGCGTAGTATTTTGGCGATGACGACCGTCTTCATGGTAATAGATCGGCAAATAAATGGGAAAAATACGTTTTATATTCAAAAAGAAGAATATTTGAATTCTTTCATCGCCAGACCTGCCAATTGTTAAATAACTTGTTTTTTACAATAAGTAGTTTTGAATTTATTTGTCTGTTTGAGTGGAACCGGCCGGTTTGGCTTCTGATGCTTGTCCGGAGGAGACGGGATGCGTTTGATTATAATAATTTTCTTTTTTCTTGTTTGCCGATTGTACTAGGCTCGTGACATAGACCGTGAAGATCGGGAACATCATCATGCCGAGAGCGGCCAGCAGGACCGACAAAATACGCCCTGTAGGCGTGATCGCGATGATGTTCGAACCGACAGTCGTCACGTCCATGAAAGCCCACCAGAGGGCGTCGTTGTAATCCTTTACTTCAGGGTTCACCTTCTGTTCGATCACGAAAAAGATCAGGCTGGAGAAATAGACCATTGCCAGCAACATCGTCAGGTAGGAGACGAAGAGTCCGGAGGCCCGGTTCGAAGTTAGCCAGCCGACGACGATCGCCAGTGCCCATCCGCTGCGTACGAGCGGGATGAAACGTAGGAAATAGGTCACTTCGGCCGAGAAGGTGAAATCGTAGTAATTGATAATATTAAGATAAGGGATCGAAACCAGCAGGAAGAGGAAATGGGTTTGCAAATAATGAATTTTATCTTTTGACAGGAAAAACTCCAATATGAAATCGGCGATGAAGAACATGCAGATCCAGAACTGCGTTTTCAGATACGAAGTCTGAGAGATGAACGGTATGTTGTTGAACGTGTCGATCGAAATATCCACAATCAGGAAAAGCGAGAGTAGCAATATCATCACATGAAGCACTCCGTAAATGCCTCGCTTTTCATAAAAAAAGTCATTGAATGCAGTTCTCATTGTCTTTTAATATTTGGTATTTATTTTGTAAATCATCATTTACATTTTATCCGATGAAACAGCAAAATGACACTTTTTGTTTTTAACACTTGTCTGTTAATTAACCAAGTTTGACATCCTGTTGACAAACTAACACAAAAACGAGTTGTTATACTGTCAATACAAGCAAAACTAAACAAAACAAAATTCACATTTTAATAGTAAAATTCATGGCAAATATTGGAAAAGCAGTAAAACTTGGAGTATTTACTCTTGCGATTATGAATGTCACGGCAGTCGTCTCGCTCCGCGGGTTGCCTGCTGAGGCTGTGTATGGACTGAGTTCAGCCTTTTATTATCTGTTTGCGGCAATCGTGTTCTTAATTCCTACCTCGTTGGTGGCAGCTGAGTTGGCTGCCATGTTCCAGGATAAACAGGGCGGGGTATTCCGATGGGTAGGAGAGGCCTATGGAAAGAAATGGGGTTTCCTGGCTATCTGGGTACAATGGATCGAGAGTACGATCTGGTATCCGACCGTATTGACTTTCGGTGCTGTATCCATCGCCTTTATCGGGATGAACGATGCGCACGATATGACGCTGGCTTCAAACAAAATGTATACGCTGGTTGTCGTATTGATTATTTACTGGCTCGCTACGTTTATCTCTTTGAAAGGTCTGAGCTGGGTAGGTAAAGTGGCTAAAGTGGGTGGCATCGTCGGTACGATCATCCCTGCTGCCTTGTTGATTATCTTAGGTATCGTGTACCTGGCTTCCGGCGGTCATTCCAACATGGACTTCCACAGCAATTTCTTCCCTGACTTTACGAAGTTCGATAACCTGGTGCTTGCTTCCAGTATCTTCCTTTTTTATGCCGGTATGGAAATGGGCGGTATTCATGTGAAAGATGTCGAAAACCCTTCCGTCAATTATCCGAAGGCCGTGTTTATCGGTGCGCTGATCACGGTGTTGATCTTCGTGTTGGGAACATTTGCATTAGGTATCATTATCCCGCAGAAGGACATTAACTTGACTCAGAGTTTGTTGGTCGGTTTTGACAACTATTTCAAGTTTATTCATGCTTCTTGGCTGTCGCCGGTTATCGCAGTTGCATTGGCTTTCGGCGTGTTGGCAGGCGTATTGACATGGGTGGCCGGTCCGTCAAAAGGTATCTTTGCCGTTGGCAAAGCCGGTTATCTGCCTCCGTTCTTCCAGAAAACAAATAAGTTGGGTGTGCAGAAAAATATCCTGCTGGTTCAGGGCTTGGCTGTTACATTCCTGAGCTTGTTGTTCGTGGTTATGCCTTCCGTACAAAGTTTCTATCAGATTTTGTCACAGTTGACAGTTATCCTTTACCTGATTATGTATATGCAGATGTTCTCTGGTGCAATCGCATTGCGTTATCGGATGAAGAAAGCCGGTCGTCCGTTCCGTATCGGTAAGAGTGGCAACGGTCTGATGTGGTTTATCGGCGGCCTTGGTTTTTGCGGTTCATTGCTTGCCTTCGTACTGAGTTTTATTCCGCCCAGTCAAATTTCTACAGGTAACAATACCGTTTGGTTTGCCGTGCTGATTATCGGCGCTATCGTGGTGGTAGCCGCTCCGTTCATTATCTATGCTGCCAAAAAACCGTCTTGGGTGGACCCGAATACTGCCTTTGAACCGTTCCATTGGGAAGTCGACAAACAGGTAGAAGGAACTGCTGCGACTGCTACAAATATAGCTTCTGAAACAACGTCCTCCGCTTCTAAAACATCGGATCGCAACACTGTAACCGGCATATCTTCTTCCGGAACGTCAGGCAAGATCTAACCGTCAGGCTTGCTCCGGCCTAAGCTGGTGAGCGTTAAGGGCAGAGACCGGAGTGAGAGATAAATTATTATTTTCCTGAAAATATTATTGATTATAGAATGAAACAAGGGTAGTTCACAATGTATGGACTGCCCTTGTTTATTTAAGAGACTAGTATCAGGAGATGTGAGTGCTCAAACAGTTACATATTGGGGGTTCCGTAGCTTGACGAGTGCATGGGATATGATACATTCAGTTACAAGTTCATCATGCATAAATATTTTTGTAAATGAGAAGTGAGATGAAAAGCGGCCCCGTCCTGGTTAAATTTGAATAGAGGTGTGTTGTTGGCGATAAGTTGAGAAGGGATAAAATGGGCGGGGCGCTTTCATATGTCTTTTGAGTGGCGATATTCGGCTGTTACACCTGACATAACCGAACATAAAATAAAACTTACATTACAGAATAGTATTTTCCATATTCCCTTCAACAGGAAGCCATTCGCTGGTACTTACATTTTCGAGTGTGATGTCTTTACCGTTGAAAAGAAGGTTGTAGATATATCTTTTTCCTTTTTCCCACTTCGTATTGGCGGGAATTTTATATTTGAATGTCGTTTCGTTGATGGTGAAGAGCACTTCCACATCTCCGTCTGTTCTGATACGCGATGTGGGGATTACCATTAGTTGTTGCGGCTCGTCCGGTATCTTTTTCAACATGCGCGGAGTATTCAGTTTTAGTCGGGTAGAGGCATTTGTCCCGGCACATCCGCCGATATTTCCGGTTTTAATGTTCATCTTACCCCTGAAGCAAAGAGCTGTACCGCCGGCTTTGTTTCCGATCTGTATCGCATGGAGTAGGAAGCAGCCTTCTGCTTCCGGTGTCATTCGCAGTTGGAAGCTCAGGAGCGAAAGCGTATGATTCATGTTAAGCAACGCGACTGGGGAAATCTGGTTGACCGCTCGTTGCCCGCTGGCCTGTATCCCGTACATGTAATCTTTCGTCAGGGAAGCGTCCGGCGATATGCGGACCAGGATATTCTCCGGGTCGAAATTAACCTGCGACTGATACGGGTAATAGGCATAAACGGTGACTGGTTCCTCGTTCAGATAAATATCGGGTGATTGGCGCCAGTTCAGCTTGTTGTTTACCAGAAAGGCTTCAGCCCGCACGTTTTTGTAATCCGGATTACTATCGTAGATGTTGCCGGTACTTTCCGAGACGACATGCAACCCGATGACCGATCCTCTTGTAAATTCTTGCATAAAATTAGGAGACTTTGTTGTCAGCACCTTTGTTATTATTCTTAAAGGTTGCTCTTTCATGCCTAAATTTTCAATGAGTCCCGGATCGTAGTCGTTTGTGCAACTAAAAATACTAACCGCCGTTATCATAAATAGTAGTAATTTATTCATTCTTTGTATTATTTTTGTGAAGTGATTGCAGGTACAAAGATCAGTCAGTTTGGAGAGGTAGAGGGTGCATTCGGTATAAAACCACGATGAAATCGTATAAAACCACGAGGCGCAAATTATCTACAGGCATCAAATTGTCTACTAATGGTTCAGATCAACTATTTAATGCTTCAATTTGTTTACTTGATACGAGGGATATATTATGTTGGACAAAATTCAGTTTTTATTAAGCTTACAGATCATCGGATTCTGTATCTTCGGTGGAGCTACCCTATTGCTCCGGGCCGGTGATAACCGGGCGAAAAGGATATTAGGGTGGGGTATGTTTTTGTGGGCTTTTCTGGCTGCCATAAGGTTGTCTGTGAATCTTTACCTGCATAAACCGAAAGAGGCTTTCCATCCGGATATATTGATTATGGGTGCTTTGGTAACGGCAACGCTTGCTTGTTATGTGATTGAGGTCTTACGGCCCGGGTTTCTTACCTGCAAACGTTTTTTCTTATTTATCAGTCCGGTTGTTTTTGGTGGACTGGCTTACCTGACTTATCGTTTGTCGGGAGGTGAAATTCATACCTACTATTCAATAAGGGAGGTTTTCGAATACTTGAATATGGATGTTTTGCTTCGTATGACAGTCTTTCTGCTGACTTTGTTTTATATGATTCTGCCCGTTTATCTGATAGCAAGGTACAGTAAAGACTTCAATGTTTTTTTAGCAGAGAATGTTTCCGATCCGGAAGAATATGATTTGGAATGGTTAAGGAAAACCATGATAATTTTGATTGTTCTGTATGGTTTCTATCTTGTCTTATTGCTGACCAATACACCATTGATGTATGTGATCGACAAAACAGTCCTGTTGTTCGTTTGGTATTATTTCTTTTATAAGGCGCTATTTCTGAAGGTAGTTGTTTTGGAGCATTCTTTTAAAAGTGGATGGGATCTTCCGTATCAGGAGGACGACAATGACGATGATGAACACAGGGTTCTCAGTAAACGCTATGCAGAGGAAGTAAGTGCATGGTTTGAAAGAGAAAAACCGTATCTTCGCGAAGATTTACGCCTGACGGATTTGCAACGGATCTTCCCTATCAGCCGTTCTTATCTTTCCCAATTGTTTAACCGGGAGTTGGGACAATCGTTCTCCGATTATGTCAACCAGTTCCGGATCGAGGAAAGCAAGCGCTTGATGGATGCCGAGCCGAATGCCAGTATACAGGAGATTGCCGAACGTTCCGGATTCCATTCGATCAGTACGTTCCGGCGGGCTTTCCAGAAGTGTACGGGCATGATCCCGTCGGAGTATAAGAATAACAAATAAATACATAACGATCTTTATTCTATCATGGACACTGTTCAAACTACTACTGCCAGACCGCATATTGTTTGGCTGGATGTTCTTCGTCTTGTCGCCATCTTGATGGTGATTGCCATCCATTGCACTGATCCGTTTAACGCTTCGCCTGAATCGCGTGCCAATCCGGAGTTCAATTTCTGGGGTTCTGTTTATGGCTCCATGCTGCGTGCCAGTGTGCCGCTTTTTGTGATGATGACCGGATTTCTTTTGTTGCCGGTCAGGCAAGAGGCTTCTGCCTTTTATAAGAAACGCATTCCACGTGTGTTGTTTCCATTTCTGATCTGGTCTGTTTTGTTTGATCTGGCGCCCTGGTTCATCCAGTGGATAGGAGGCAGCCCGGAACTGGTGACGGACTTTTTCCCTTGGGAACCAAACCCTTCGGCCTCGTTTGTAGAGGCGTTGAAGACGATCGCTTTGATCCCTGTAACCTTTACGGTCTATGCGACGCCAATGTGGTATATCTATGTGCTGATAGGACTTTATCTGTATATGCCGGTCTTTTCCGCATGGGTGGAAAAGGCGTCGGATAAGGCGAAGCGTATGTTTCTGGCGTTTTGGTTTATTTCGTTGTTTATCCCTTATCTGACGGAGTTTGTTTCGCATTACCAGTTCGGAACCTGCTCATGGAATTCATTCGGTCTATTTTATTATTTTGCCGGTTTCAACGGCTATTTGCTGTTAGGACATTATTTAGGGAAAAGAACGGATTGGTCGCTTGGCAAGACTTTCTCGGTGACGGTTCCGCTGTTTTTAGTTGGCTATTTTATTACATTAGTCGGTTTTCGCTATATGACATCCGATCCGAACGTGAGCGAGGAGGGGATGGAGTTGTTCTTTACTTATTGTTCGCCTAACGCATTGTTGATGACGGCAGCCATTTTCTTGTTGGTACGGAAAGTACGGATTACTTCGCCGGTTATTTGCCGTGCCCTTGCCAATCTGACCAAATGTGGTTTTGGCTTGTATTGCGTGCATTATTTCTTTGTCGGTCCTTCCTATATGTTCGCGCAGTGGATTGGAACACCTATTCCGGCCTTGGTTCCTGTTTCGACCATTCTTACCTTTATTTGTTCATGGTCATTTACTTATCTGGTGAGTAAGTTGCCACATGCGAAATATATCATAGGCTAAGGTGCTTTTTTATTGTTCGGCTGTTTGTACAAATGATGTTAAATAGACATTTGAGGTGAATAACGTATCTGTTTTACCTCTATTTTTGTGTTGTAAAACATAATTATGCAATACTAATGCGGGTGTGTTTTGCATGAGTCGTTTTAAACAAAAAGAGAGAAGCTATGAAGAAGTTTTTTAGAAAGTGCCTCAGATGCCTTGAAATATTAGGTGAATATGGAATGCAGAAATATGGTATGAAATAAGAGGTAAATGTGTGTTTGGTAGGGAATGTCGGTACGGCATTCCTTTTTTTATTAGAAATAATGTTTTTCTATATAATGTAAAAGCTTGGCGGTGCGTTAAGCGTGGGGGTAGAATAGTTTTGACACCGCCAAGAATGCTTATTTGGATGAAGGAGAGGAGAGGCGGTAACTGACGAATGCGATGTGCTTACTATCCGGAGCCCAGGAATTGACATTGATTGTGCCCTGTCCTCCGAATAACTTGACTAATGTTTTTGGCTTTCCTCCTGTGGCTGGCATAATCCTAAGTTCAACGTTCTTATTGGGAAGATGCTGCCCCGGTTCCAGATCTCCTTTATAATAAGTGATAAAGATAACGGATTTACCGTCAGGCGAGACATGAGGAAACCAGGAATTGCGGGTTTCGTCAAACGTCATCTGGGTTTGTTCGGAGCCGTCTTTCTTCATTCTCCATACTTGCATCAAACCCGTGCGTACGGAATTGAACCAGATATATTCTCCGCAAGGGGAATATTCGGGACCATCGTCCAATCCTTCTGCTGTCGTCAGCTGTCTTTCTTCTCCTCCTTCAACTGGAATAATGTAAATGTCATAATTGCCTTTCCGGTCGGCACAATAGGCAAGTTGCCGTCCATCCGGGCTCCATCCGTGTAGGTAGCTAGGAGCAATCGGGGTGATCAAGCGAGGTGTCCCTCCTTGCATCGGGAGGGTATAGATGCGTGATTTGCCGTCTTCTTTCGTCCCGTGGCTGATAGCTATCTGCTTGCCGTCGGCAGCTATGACATGGTCGTTGTTGCATCGGGTGGCAAAGCCAGTGTTTATCATTTCAGGTTCGCCGGGCGAATCGGGGGAGAGTTTGTACAGTTTTCCCCCGCTATTATACACGAGCCACTGGCCGTCGGGTGTCCAGTTTGGAGCTTCGACACGGTAGGGGAATTCTTTGACTACGGTGCGCCTGCCGTTTGTTACGTCCAGTACTTCCAATATGCTGGTTACGTCGTTTTGTTGGGCGGATGCGAGCGACGTGAAAGCCGCTAAGAGAATCATACAACAGGTTTTCATAATGATTGAGAATTAATATGCGCTGAAAGATACTAAAATTAGCCGGGACGATAATGGCCGTAAGGGATTAATTTTTTCTTTTCCTTGGTTTTCTTTAGGTAGCATTGATCCAGGAGCAGGGTGCGGTTTACTATTTTGTGCACTACCCTGAAATTGTGGTCTATCAAGATAATGCCTCTTGTCCGGGCGCTTTCGGTGATGTGCATACGTATTTCTTCTGCAGCAATAGGAGAGGCGTTGAACGGTTCGTCCAGCAGGAGATGGCCAGCTTTGCTGTAGAGGATAAGTTTGGTCACTTTCTAATATTCCATAGAATGTGATAGGAGTATCTATAAAACAACAGGTGTGCTGTTGATTAAGTATAGACAGCGCACCTGAAAATGAAAATTATTTGTAAAGAGAAGATTTTACCACTTATTATACAGCACCACTTCGCGAGTACCGCGTACGCTCATAGTCGGAAACCAGAGATCTTCTGCTGTCAGACCGCATTCGTCGACGGCTTGCAGGCAATATTCCAGTTTGCCGAAATCGGCATCGACATTGTTCGTCCCAAAGGTGAACTTGATTCCACGCTCTTTCGCTTTGCGGATGATGTCGAAGCTTGGAATTTTGTAGCGTGCGTTGATTTCGAGTGCAATGTTATGTTTTTTCAATACATCCAGGACGCGGTCGATACGCTCATCGGTCCAGTATTTGGCATACTCTGCATTCAACTCTTCCGGCAGGAAGGTAGGATTGGCATAGATGTCGGCCGGCTCATTGGTAAGGATCTTGACGGTCTGGTCCACCAAGTGATCCATATATTGTTCTTTGGTAACACCGTCGTAGTGTACCTCTTCGGGGCGGTATATCCTTGACAGACGTCCTTTATGGTCCACAATGGTCATTCCGTCGGTAAAGAGATAATCGAATACGCCTAAAGCCTTCTGAGAGAAGGTGGCTGTCCACTTACGGCCTTCACCTTGCACACCGCGCAGGAATGGCATGTCTTTTACTTCGTTGTAGTATTCGTACACTTCCTTGTCATCGGCAAGCATACGGCCTACGCCACCCTCACCGGCATTGGGAGCCACACCGTAGTTGATACCGTAGTTCATTGACATGGCGTGCGCCATCTCCTTCGTCAGGCCGCCTTTCAAATGCACGTGGTAATCTATCACGGGGAAGTTTTGCTGCTGGAAACGGATCACAGCATCGTTCTGTTCGTCTATCCGTGGCATTGTATCTGCCTCATTGACCGCGTCTTTTTTCAAGCGGGTCATGTTGAGGTTACGAAAGGTTACATCACCGCTCATACCTTTTAGTGCAATAGAACCGTGGCTGAGCAAGCGCCCGGCATACTCTTTTGTACGATAGGGGTGTTCGGGTTCGGTATAGCATACTACTACCGTATCGTTTATGGCAATCATTATGTTATGCCCGCGTACAGCAATTTCAAAGTCGAACCACTTCCCGTCTTCAGCTAATGAACGGTAGAGGTTACGCACGGATGTGAGGCTGCCGCTTTTACGTGTGCCGTCGATGGCTCCGTTCCGGAATGCTACCTCATAGCCTGATTTCCCGTCGGTATGATGGAACAACAAGGCCGCTTCCGCATTTTCCCCGGTGAGAGCTTGCCCGGTAAGTATAAAGTTCTCATATTCTCCTTCTGCAAACCAGGTCGATCCGGCTGTCACGGTTATTTCATTACCGTCGGCAGTTCCCATTTCGGGACTGCTGAAACGGTCTAATGGTTCTGCAACGTTGTATCGTATGCAGCTGGTAAGCCCTAAGATACTTATCAAGGCCACTATTAATGCTGTACTGGTTTTATCAATCATAATGTATTTTGTTTTAGGTAATTACACATTAAAGCGGAAATGCATGATATCGCCGTCCTGAACGATATATTCTTTTCCCTCGACACTCATCTTTCCGGCTTCTTTTACAGCAGATTCCGAACCGTAAGAAATATAATCCTCATATTTGATGACTTCGGCGCGGATAAAGCCTTTTTCGAAGTCGGTATGGATCACACCGGCACATTGCGGGGCTTTCCATCCTTTATGGAAAGTCCAGGCACGACATTCGTCGGGACCGGCGGTCAGGAATGTTTGCAGGTTCAGGAGTTTGTAAGCGGACTTGATCAGACGGGCAACGCCGGATTCTTCCAAACCGATCTCCTGTAAGAACATCTGGCGTTCTTCGTAGGTGTCGAATTCGGCAATCTCGCTTTCGATCTTGGCCGCTACGACCAATATTTCAGCTCCTTCGTCTTTTACGGCTTCGCGGACAGCATCCACATATTTATTACCGTTGACTGCGCTTGCTTCATCTACGTTACAGACATACATTACCGGTTTGTCGGTCAACAGGAATAGATCGTGTGCGATCTTCTGTTCGTCTTTCGTATCGAAAGAAACGGTGCGGGCACTTTTACCCTGTTCCAGTGCTTCCTTATATTTGCAAAGTACTTCGTAAGCGATTTTAGCCTGCTTGTCACCGCCTGTCTGAGCCTGTTTCTGCACTTTGGCAATACGGCTGTCAATGGTTTCCAGGTCTTTGATCTGCAATTCGGTGTCAATGATTTCCTTGTCGCGAACCGGATCGACACGGCCGTCCACATGAACAATATTGTCGTCATCGAAGCAACGCAGTACATGCAGGATTGCATCTGTTTCGCGAATATTGGCAAGGAATTTGTTTCCCAGCCCTTCTCCTTTGCTGGCGCCTTTTACAAGGCCGGCGATGTCTACGATTTCCACCGTAGTAGGGATAACACGCTGGGGATGTTCGATTTCTGCCAGTTTGTTCAAACGTTCGTCCGGTACGGTGATCACGCCGACATTCGGTTCGATCGTACAGAACGGGAAGTTAGCAGACTGTGCTTTTGCATTCGATAAGCAATTGAAAAGAGTAGACTTTCCTACGTTGGGAAGTCCTACGATGCCACATTGTAATGCCATTCTATTTTGTTGTTATGATTTATTCAAACTTTGTTTCCAGACTGCAAAGATATACAATCTTTTGTATTTATGTTGCCGGATACAGGCGAACCGGATATAGAAAATATTGTTTGGGCGAATAAGCGGGAGAGGAATTTGAGTCTTTTAATAATCCAGTATGGCCCGAACCTGCCGCTTTTCCTTTTTGGGGCATATAGCGAGGCGGCTGTTTGCCATATTGAATGCTACTCCCAGATCGATCACGCTGTTGTCTTTGCACCAGTATTCCTCGTCGTATAAAAAAGTTCCTTGATACTTGGCGAGGAACATGTTGAATTCCCGTTGCCTGGTGTGCAGTAATACCAGATTGAGCATATCCGGCAAATGCCAATTGTCTAAGGTCCCTTCGGAAATGGACTCGCAATAGATCAAGGCATCGAAATAATCGAGTGTCTGTTCCCGTATCTCCATTACCGAACCTTTATAAGGGGCTATATCGGGTTCTATATGCTGACCGGGAGAATCTGCTCCAGCCTGTATGATCACGCCGTTTGCATAGAGATCTCCGACTGCCGGAACCCGGAAAGGGGGAAGATGGATACCTTGCGCGATCTTATATCCTTTTTCGGGGTAATAGTAAGTGAAATGGCTCAGTGATGTCGTGAGGCGGATGGAACGGATGTGGCTGGCTTCATCCGGGATAGCGATTGAAATACCCCGATTCAGTATCTCTGTATCCGGTGTTATGTAACGATACAAGGGGAACTGTCCGGATGTGAATTCGAACGCTGCTTTTTGTACGGATACCGGAAGATTGTCAGGGAATATGAAATACATAATTTTCCAATTGCTCCATCTGTCCCCCTAAGACGGAAAATATAATAAAAGCGTGGGAACTGCCATCTATCCAAGCAAGAGGTATCGCCAAACACCTATCCAGCAGATAGACAACAGCCCACGCTTGATGTTTATATATTATGTATATATATACAAAAAACGTGAGGCAATTGTTGTCTACTGTCCTTGCTGGATGAAAAATTGGCGATTTTCTTGCTTAAGGACAATATGATAACGCTTCTGTTTTACTATGTGATATTGCAACTCCTTGCAATAAATTTCACGACAAAGATAGTGTATAAATGCTGTGATTTATAAACTTTATGTGTTTTTGTTAATGCGCTTCCAGCCAGTTTACCCCTTCACCGCAGTCGGCGATCAAGGGAACTTGCAGTTTGATTGCATTTTCCATTTCATCCAACACGATTTGTTTCACTTTTTCCAATTCGTCTTTGTAGACGTTAAAGTTTAATTCATCGTGTACCTGCAGGATCATCTTGCTCCTCAGACCTTCGGTTTCGAAACGGTTGAAGATGCGAACCATGGCAACTTTGATGATGTCGGCTGCACTGCCCTGGATCGGAGCGTTGATCGCGTTTCGTTCGGCATATCCCCGTACGATCGCGTTATGGGAGTTGATATCCGGCAGGAAACGTTTGCGCTTGTAGATCGTCTCTACATATCCTTTTTCTTTCGCCACCTCGATGCTTTCGTCCATGTATGCACGGATGTCCGGATAGGTTTTGAAGTATCCTTCGATCAACTCTTTTGACTCTGCGCGTGGGATGCTCAGCCGTTCGGCCAACCCGAAAACAGAGATTCCGTAGATAATGCCGAAATTGGCCGTTTTCGCTTTCCGACGCATATCGGAAGTGACTTCTTCAACCGGAATACCGTATATCTTGGCGGCTGTGGCGGCATGAATGTCGGCTCCGCTGCGGAAGGCTTCTATCATGTGGGCATCCTGGCTCAGATGAGCCATGATGCGAAGTTCGATCTGCGAATAGTCGGCGGAGAAGAAAATACAGTCTTCGTTTTCGGCTGTAAAGGCTTTCCGGATTTCACGTCCCAACTCATCGCGTACTGGGATGTTCTGTAAGTTCGGATTGGTGGAACTGAGGCGGCCGGTCGAGGTGACTGCTTGGTTGTAGGACGTATGGATCTTGCCGGTTTCCGGGTTGATCAGTTCGGGTAGGGCATCGATATAGGTGCTGAGCAGCTTCTTCAGCCCTCGATATTCGAGCAGCTTTTCCACAACGGGATGTTTGGAACGCATTTTTTCCAGTATTTCTTCACTCGTGCTATAGCTGCCTGTCTTTGTCTTCCTCGCTTTCTCTTCTATCTTGAGGTGATCGAAAAGAACTTCGCCGACTTGGCGGGCAGAATTGATGTTGAACTTCATTCCTGCCAGTTCGTAGATCTCTTTCTCCAACTTCTTGAGTGCGGTCGTCAGTTCCTCGGACGATTGTTTCAAGGCGACGGTGTCAAGCGTCACTCCCGTATATTCCATTTCAGCCAATACATATATTAAAGGCATCTCGATGTCATAAAAAAGCGATTCGAGTCCTTCTTTTTCCAGACAGGGGGTAAAATAGTTTTTCAGCTTGAGCGTGATGTCCGCGTCCTCGGCGGCATATTCGGCTACTTGGGCAACCGGGACGTCACGCATGGTAAGTTGTTTCCTTCCTCTCGGGCCGATCAGTTCCTCGATCCGTACTGTTTTATATTTAAGGTATGTTTCGGCGAGGTAGTCCATACCGTGACGCAGTTCGGGATTCAGAAGGTAGTGGGCGATCATCGTGTCGAATAGAGGGCCGGCTATCCGGATTCCATATTTGCGGACGACAAGGATGTCGAATTTTATATTTTGTCCGATCTTGAGAGATTTCGGATTCTGCAGGGCGGGGGAGAAGTGGGCAAGAACTTTGTCGGCTTCTTCGCGGGCTGCCGGAACAGGGACGTACCAGGCCTCGTTTTCCTTCACGGCGAACGACATTCCGACCAATCCGGCCTTCAATGGATCTATACCATCTGTTTCCGTGTCAAAAGCAAAAAAATCCTGTTCGTTCAAAAACCGCCCTAATTCTATTCTTTTTTCCTCTGTATCAACAAGATGATAGGTGTGAGGAGTAGACTTTAAGTTCGCGAGAGTCGAATATTTGGGAACAGCCGTAGGTTCGGTCGCAAATTCTTCAAAGAGCGAGCCTTGAATCGGGCCTGCCGGAGCTGCTTTTTTTCTTGTATCGGTTTTTGCTGGCGCCGGTGCTGTTTTGGACTCCGTTTTGACTTTTTCCGGCTCTCCGCTCATTCTGTTAATAAATGTTCTGAATTCTAATTCAGTGTAAATCTCTACGAGACGTTCCTCATTCATCTTTTCACGGATGCATTTGGCGGCATCGAACCGGATCGGTACATCCGTCTTGATTGTTGCCAGGAATTTGGAGAAGCGGATCTGCTCCATGTTCTCCATGACCTTCTTTTGAAGGGAGCCTTTCAGCTTGTCGGTATTCTCCAAAAGATTTTCGATCGTTCCGAATTCGGCCAATAATTTCTGGGCGGTCTTTTCACCGACACCCGGACATCCGGGGATGTTGTCGGAACTGTCGCCCATCAGTCCTAAAAGGTCGATCACTTGGTCGACGGATGTCAGGCCGTATTTGTCCAGTACTTCGGGTACGCCCATAATCTCGTAGTCACCGCCGAAGCGGGGGCGGTACATGAATATATGTTCGGATACCAGCTGGCCGTAGTCTTTGTCCGGTGTCATCATATAAACTTCGAAACCTTCTTTTTCGGCTTGCTTGGCAACCGTGCCGATAACATCGTCGGCTTCATAGCGCGGAACTTCCAGTATCGGGATGTTGTAGGCTTCTATGATATCTTTGATGAAAGGGACCGACTTGCGGATATCTTCCGGCGTCTCTTGCCGTTGCGCCTTGTACTGTTCGTAGGCTTCGTGGCGGAAAGTCGGACCTTTCGGGTCGAAGCCTACCGCAATATGGGTCGGGGTTTCACGTTTCAGGACATCTTCCAGACTGTTGATAAAACCGAAGATGGCCGAAGTGTTCATGCCTTTGGAGTTGATACGCGGGTTCTTGATAAAAGCGTAGTAAGACCGATAAATCAATGCATATGCATCTATGAGGAATAACTTCATCTCTTTTAACACGTTTTAGTGTGACAATTGTCGGTAAATGTACGAAAAAACTCGCTTACTCGATACTTTTTGTTACTTTTGCGCATCTTAGGATCAATTATGAAGGATAGAAGTAAAATAGAACAACCGGTTGCCGTAGAGTTTAAACGTTTTAATGATGAGTTTGCTGCTTCGCTGCGAAGCGAAACGAATCGTTTGCAATCGGCTATTGACCAGATACTGAATGCGAGCGGAAAACATGTCCGCCCCTTATTAGTACTTTTGACGGCTAAAGCATGTGGGCAGGTAACGGATAATACGATCAATTCGGCTGTTCTGTTGGAACTGCTTCATACTGCCACACTGATTCATGATGATGTGATCGACGAGACAAAACAGCGTCGCGGGGTTCCTTCCTTGAATGCCATATTCGATAACCGCATTTCTGTCTTAGTGGGCGATTATGTCCTTTCCACCGCGTTGATCCGTTCTATCCAGACAGGTAATCTGCAAATCATAGGTATTGTTTCCAATCTCGGACGCGATCTTTCGGAAGGGGAGATCAAGCAGTTGGAAACGGCCGAAGAAAGCATCATCGACGAATCCTGCTATATGCAGGTGATACGGAAAAAGACGGCCATGCTGCTTTCCGCTTGTGCCGAGATCGGTTCTATTTCTGCCGGAGCATCCGGTGAGATGGTGGGAAAATGCCGTGAGTTCGGTGAATATTTAGGTTACTGTTTCCAGATCAAAGATGATATCTTCGACTACTTCAAAGAGGCGAATATCGGCAAACCGACCGGCAACGATATCCGGGAGGGAAAGGTCACGCTCCCCTTGCTGCACGCGTTGCAGACGGGTAGGAGAGAAGAGGCAGAACATTGCCTTCATATCATAAATGAAAAAGACTTTACCACAGAGAATATAGATTTGCTGATTGATTTTGCGAAAGCGAACGGGGGAATCGAATATGCTGAACAGCGTATGCAGGTATATCATGACAAAGCGGTCGAGGTTTTGATGACACTTCCTGAATCGGAAGCACGCGAAGGTTTGCTGCTGCTTGCCGATTACATCGTAGAACGCCGTAAATAAGTTTTTACGTTTTACTGTCATACTATCATTTTCTTCTTGTATTCTTTGAATATCAAGCTGATTCAGATATGATAGTTGCTTTTCCATCTATCATGTTTATCTATCATACCATCATGTTCCCCTTTTGTTAAAGTATTATTGCTTGAAATACAGCTAAATAAAGATATCTCTCCCTTGAATGCGCATAGCACCTTGGAAAAACTTCCGGAAGATACAGAGAAAGATGAATAAACTGCTTATATAAACACGACGACACCCGGATGTAGGCGATCCCTGCATCCGGGTGTTCGTTTAAGGTAGATCCGGGTGTAGCAGGTGGGAACATCCGGGTGTAGCCGAATTTATGTCGTTATCTTTGGAAGAAAAGACTATGGGTTTGTGAGAAATATCCCGTTGCTTTTCTTCTTATTTTCCCAGACGGTGTTCGATGTCTTCCACCAAACTGCTGGCTCCTATGCGGAACAGGTCTTTATTCAACCAATCGTTTCCTAATACTTCCTTGACGATGGTATAGTAGCGGACAGCCTCTTCTGCCGTGCGGACACCGCCTGCAACTTTAATACCGACACGTTTTCCCGTGATGGAATGGTACTTTTTCAAGACTTGGCACATCGTGTAAACGGCTTCCGGAGTGGCTCCCGGATAACCTTTCCCTGTCGATGTCTTGATGAAGTCCGCACCGGAATAGACTGCGAGGACAGCCGCCTTCTGAATGCTTTCGGGAGTCTGGAGAGCACCTGTCTCAAGGATGACCTTCAGTTTGGCATCACGGCAGCTTTCTTTGATCTCTTGAATTTCTTCGCTAAGTTCGTCATAATTTTCTTCGAGGAAATAGCCTAAGTTCATGACAACGTCGATTTCATCGGCTCCCTGCATGACGGCCATCGCTGTCTCGGCAATCTTTATTTCCATGAAGGTCTGCGAGGAAGGGAAACCGCCTGCTACGGACGCAATCTTTACCTCCTGTGCGGAGAGGGCCTCTTTTACCGTCTCAACAAACAGGGGATAGGTGCAGATGGCGGCAACGTTGGGTACGTCGGGGCGGGTTCCTTCGAAATCGTTCACCTTGTCGACCAGTTTCCAGATGCTCTCTTTCGTGTCGATACTGGTGAGGGAAGTCAGGTCGATGAAACCGTGAATCTGCTTCAAAACGTCGGGAGTGAAGTTGTCGTTCCCATGTTTTCCGAGCAGTGTCTTTACCCGTCCGGTCACTTCTTCCGTTGTGCCGGCCGCCTCGAATTTGGCGAATGCTTGCTGGTATTTATTGGTGTGGAGATGTTCGGTGTCTTCATCATGATGGTGATGTCCGCATCCACATTCGTGATCGTGTTCGTGTACCATAATCTTATAGTTTTTTATTGTTTATATGTCGTTCTTTATCCCGGTTCGTTTTCTTTTGCAGGTTCTTTTCGAAAGCAGCCGTCAGGTCGACGCCTGTCTGGTTGGCAAGGCAAAGCAATACCCATAGGACATCGGCCATTTCATCGCCTAAATCGCGGTGTTTCTCGCTCTCCTTGAAAGATTGTTCACCATATGTGCGGGCCATGATGCGGGCCAGTTCACCGACTTCTTCGGTCAGAATGGTCATATTCGTCAGTTCGTTGAAGTAGCGGACACCATACGTTTTGATCCAGCTGTCCACCTGCTCCTGTGCCTGTTTAAGCGTAATTTCTGCCATATCTTTTCATTCTTTGTTTTGTGAGTCGATCCAGATCGTGACAGGACCGTCGTTCACCAGTTCCACTTTCATGTCGGCGCCGAACGTGCCGGTCTGCACTTCCTTTCCGATCTGCAAGCCCATCTCGGCGCAAAAAGCCTCGTACATTGGAATGGCTATGTCCGGTTTGGAGGCATGGATATAGGAAGGGCGGTTTCCCTTCTTTGTGGAGGCGTGCAGGGTAAACTGGCTGACCACCATCACTTCGCCTTCCGTTTCGACGACAGAACGGTTCATAACGCCGTTTTCATCGTCAAAGATGCGCAGGTTGGCAATCTTCTTGCACAACCATTCGATATCTTCCTGCGTGTCGCGGTCTTCAATACCGACCAGTACGAGCAGACCTTTCCCGATTTTGGATTTCAGCTGTCCGTCTATGGTTACGGAGGCATGCTGTACCCGTTGTATCAATGTTCTCATATCTTTATTTTAAACCATTTAATAATGCTTTTGTTTTGGCTTCTCCGATTACCTCTTTCAGTTCGTCGAAGCCGGCTTCACGTATTCGTTTTACGCTCTTAAAATGACGTAAAAGTAATACTTTTGTCTTTTCTCCGATCCCTTTTATCGTATCCAATTCGGATTTTGTCTGGCTTTTGCTGCGCTTATCCTTATGGAAAGTGATGGCGAAACGATGCACCTCGTCCTGTATTTGCGTGAAGAATTTGAACATGAAACTTTGTATCGGCATGCCGATCGTTTCGGGAGGGAAGCCGAACAGGAGTTCCGAAGTCCGGTGTTTCCCGTCTTTTGCCAACCCGGCTATCGGAATGTCCAAGTGCAGTTCGTCCTGGATCACTTCGCGTACGACTTCCATTTGCCCCTTTCCACCGTCGGTGATGATCAGGTCGGGCAGGGGAGTCTCTTCGACGATGGCACGCTGGTAGCGGCGACGTACGACCTCTTTCATGGAGGCATAGTCGTCCGGGCCGACAACCGTTTTGATGTTGTATTTCCGGTAATCTTTTTTCGATGGTTTCGCCATTTTGAAGACGACACACGCAGCTACCGCGTCGCTTCCCTGTATATTGGAATTGTCGAAACACTCGATATGAGCCGGTAATTTGGGGAGATGGAGCGTCTCCTGTATCTCTTTTAAAAGACGTGTGCTGCGTTGCTCCGGGTTCAGTTTCTCCGCCTGTTTCAGCTTGTCGACCTTATACTGCTTCACGTTCATTTCCGATAATTCCACCAGCTTCTTTTTATCTCCGCGCTGCGGAACGGTGATCGAAACGTTTTCCAGTTCTATATCCAACGGAAAAGGAACGATGATTTCGCGTGCAGTGCTTTTAAAGCGGTTGCGCATTTCGATGATCCCCAAGCTGAGCAACTCCTCTTTCGACTCGTCCAAACGCTTTTTATATTCGAATGTATAGGCTTGCACGATCGCTCCGTTGCCGATATGCAGGTAATTGATGTAGGCGGAATTCTCGTTTTCGGCCAGTGAGAATACGTCTATATTGTGGAGCATCGGGGTGACCTGTGTCTATTTGGAGCGGTAATTCTCGATGACTTCATACTTTTCTTTGATCTTCTGTGCTTCTTCGAACCGCAATTCTCCTGCCAGTTTCTGCATCTCTTCATACAGATGTTTGCTTATTTGCGAGATATTCCCGCGTAGGATTTCCTTTATTTCGGAAATGTTTTGCTGGTATTCCTCCAATGTCTGCAATCCTTCACAAGGCCCTTTGCAGTGCTTGATATGGTATTCGAGGCATACCTTATACCGGCCTTTCGCAATGGATTCGGGAGTAAGAGGATATTTGCAGGTACGTAGCGGATACAGTTCTTTCAGCATTTGCAGCATGACCTTTGCCGTATAGATGGAAGGGTAGGGACCGTAATAGCGCGAACCGTCCCGTACGATATTCCGGGTTTGGAATACGCGCGGGAAATATTCGTTCTTGACAACGATGGACGGATAGGTCTTGTCGTCTTTCAATAGCACGTTGTACCGGGGACGATATTGCTTGATCAGGTTATTCTCCAAAAGAAGTGCATCCTCTTCCGTGTCGACAACAAAATATTTGATGTCTCGTATCTGCTTGACCAGGACACGTGTTTTGTTGCTGTCGTGTTCTTTGTTGAAATAGGAGGAAACGCGACGCTTCAGGTTCTTTGCTTTGCCTACATAGATGATCGTCCCCTTCTCGTCAAAGTATTGGTAGCAGCCAGGCGATTCCGGTATGACGGAAAGGATTGTTTTTATATGTTCCTCGGTTGCGCTCATTGCTTTTTGCATCTGTTTCTATCCTATTTTCAGTCTTTTACGCTATTGTTGTTAAAGTAAATGTTTCACGTGGAACATTCCACGTTTAGCGTCCCAGCATCACCAGGAGGATATTGATGTCGCTTGGGGAGATACCCGGAATACGGCTTGC
>ERZ809152.229-NODE-229-length-34683-cov-3.697355_pt1 | contig 34683 bp, 27 predicted proteins | sample MGYA00520518_ERZ809152 | MGnify/ENA primary metagenome ERZ809152 (study PRJEB31570, sample SAMEA3212996) | Homo sapiens | biome: human-gut; feature: human gut; material: fecal | place: Sweden | collected 2011 ...
GGTAATATGTTACTTTTGCCCTAAAACCGAAGATAGGCTGCACCTCAGCATAAAAAATGGACAAGTTCATTTTATTTTGCATTCGGTTTGTACTATCTTTGCGAGAAATAGCTGAGATGGTAGGAACTGTCTTTGCAAAGATTAGTCTATATATGGAACAAAGCAAGAAATTTATCTCTCCGGGGGCATGGTTCTCCATGACTTATCCGGCAGACTGGAATGAATTCGAGGACGGGGAAGGCTCTTTCCTTTTTTATAACCCCAATGAGTGGACCGGTAATTTTCGCATTTCGGCTTTCAAAGGGAATGCTACATATGGCAAGGACTCCGTGAAGCAAGAGTTACGGGAAAACTCCTCTGCCATTCCGGTTAGGATAGGCCGGATGGAATGTGCATATAGTAAGGAAATGTTCGAGGAAGAAGGTGCGTACTATACTTCCCATTTATGGATAACGGGCGCGGATGAAGTTGCCTTTGAATGTTCGTTTACGGTGAAGAAAGGAGAGCCGGTTGCAGAAGCGGAGAAGATTATCGCTTCGCTGGAAACGCGGAAGGATGGAGTGAAGTATCCAGCGGAGATAATTCCGGTGCGCCTTTCGGAAATCTACCAGATTAATGAAGCATACGAGTGGGTGGATACTACTATAAAGGAATTGTTGAAGAAGGATTTCCAGGGAGCCGAGGAAGACATTGCCAAGATGCAGCAGATGATGGAAGAAAGCAACATCGGTCCTAAGAAGAAGGATGCATGGCTGGCTTTTGGCATCGCGCTTTGTGTTATTTTCGCCAATGAAGTGGACGGTATGGAATGGCGTACCTTGGTGGACGGAAACCGGGAAGCGCCCATATTGCTGAACACGTCTACCGGTGAATGGATAGACCCCATGAAGCTGGTTTGGAGCAAAGTAAAGGCAGGAGGTAAAGTGAATCTGCCGGAGATATACAGCTCCTTGTTCTAAGGTCCGGTCATCTCGGTACTGTGATTTTCAACTTTCAATTTTCATTTTTCAACTATTAAAGCATTGGCAGCAGTAAATTCAATTCTTCAGGTGGAAAACTTGACCAAGTCGTTCGGTGACTTGGTACTATTCGAAAATATTTCTTTGGGCTTGTCCGAGGGACAGCGTGTCGGGTTGATAGCCAAGAACGGTAGTGGCAAGACGACATTGCTCAATATCCTTTCCGGCAAGGAAGGGTATGACAATGGCACCATTTCCTTCCGTCGTGATTTGCGTGTGGGTTATCTGGAACAAGACCCGCAATATCCCGAAGAGCTGACCGTGCTCGAAGCGTGCTTCCATCATGGCAACAGTACTGTCGAGTTAATCAAGGAATATGAACGTTGCATGGAAACGGAGGGGCATCCCGGCTTGGACGAAATTCTGGTGCGTATGGACCATGAAAAAGCTTGGGAGTACGAGCAGAAGGCGAAACAGATTCTGTCTCAACTTAAAATACGTGATTTCAGTCAGCACGTAAAACATCTGTCCGGCGGGCAGTTGAAGCGTGTGGCACTTGCCAATACCCTTATCACTGAACCCGATTTGCTGATACTGGACGAGCCTACCAACCACCTCGACCTCGATATGACGGAGTGGCTGGAGGAATATCTCCGCCGGAATAACCTCAGCTTGCTGATGGTGACGCACGACCGTTATTTCCTCGACCGGGTATGCTCCGAAATCGTAGAGATAGACAACCGGCAGATTTATCAGTATAAAGGCAATTACAGTTATTATCTGGAGAAGCGCCAAGAGCGTATCGAGGCCAAGACTGTGGAGATAGAACGTGCCAATAACCTCTACCGCACAGAGCTGGAGTGGATGCGCCGCATGCCGCAAGCCCGCGGGCACAAGGCACGCTATCGGGAGGATGCCTTTTACGAACTGGAGAAGGTGGCAAAGCAGCGTTTCAACAACGACAACGTAAAACTGGATGTCAAGGCTTCTTACATAGGCAGCAAGATATTCGAGGCAGACCATCTGTACAAATCCTTTGGTGACTTGAAGATTCTGGATGATTTCTCCTACATCTTCTCCCGTTACGAAAAGATGGGTATCGTTGGGAACAATGGTACGGGAAAGTCGACCTTCATCAAGATACTGATGGGGTTGGAGCAGGCAGACAGCGGCATGTTGGACATTGGTGAGACGGTCCGCTTCGGTTACTATTCGCAGGACGGCCTACAGTTTGACGAGCAGATGAAAGTGATTGATGTAGTGCAGGACATTGCCGAAGTTATAGAACTGGGTAACGGCAAGAAGCTGACGGCATCGCAATTCCTGCAACATTTCCTATTTACTCCCGAGACACAGCACAGCTATGTCTACAAGTTGAGTGGGGGAGAACGCCGTCGCCTCTACCTGTGTACGGTCTTGATGCGCAATCCCAACTTCCTGGTGCTGGATGAGCCGACCAATGACCTCGATATTGTGACGCTGAATGTGCTGGAGGAGTATTTGCAGAATTTCAAAGGATGCGTGATGGTGGTGAGCCACGACCGTTATTTCATGGATAAGGTGGTAGACCATCTGTTAGTGTTCAACGGACAAGGAGATATCCGCGACTTTCCCGGCAACTATACACAATATCGCGACTGGAAAGATGCGAAAGTCCATCAGGAAAAGGAGAAAGAGAAAGAAGCCGCCAAGACTCAGGAGGACAAGACGGCGAAGGTGCGTCTGAATGAGAAGCGGCGCATGTCTTTTAAGGAAAAACGCGAGTTTGAACAATTGGAGCAGGAGATAGCCGACCTGGAAACCGAAAAGAACGCAATTGAAGAGGCGCTGTGCAGCGGTACTTTGTCTGTGGACGAACTGACGGAGAAGTCGAAACGTTTGCCGGAATTGTCGGACTTGATTGACGAAAAAACATTGCGCTGGCTGGAGCTGAGTGAGATAGAATCGAACTGAAGTTCGAAATTGAAAATTAAGAATTAAAAATTAGAACTGAGAAAGTGGGAAATCTGACGAATTATCATAGCCATAGCCTTTATTGTGACGGGCGTGCCGGCATGGAGGACTTTGTGCGTTTTGCATTGAGTGAAGGTTTTACATCTTATGGCTTTTCATCGCATGCTCCATTGCCTTTTTCTACGGCATGGACTATGGAGTGGGATATCATGGACGACTATCTATCTGAATTCCATCGTCTGAAGGAGAAGTATGCCGGACGTATCGAACTGTATATCGGTCTGGAGATTGATTATCTGAATGAAGCGAGTAATCCGTCCATCGCCCGTTTCAGGGAGTTGCCGTTGGACTACCGTATTGGTTCTGTACATCTTCTCTACAATGACAAAGGGGAAGTGGTGGATGTAGATGTATCTGCGGATACCTTTAAGACCATTGTAGACGGACATTTCTGCAGTGATTTGGAGCATGTGGTCCGTCTCTATTATGGTAGGTTGACGAGGATGCTCGAGCTGGGTGGTTTCGATATTGTGGGCCATGCCGATAAGATGCACTACAATGCGGCATGCTATCGCCCGGGATTGCTGGACGAGCCTTGGTATGATGAGCTGGTTAGGGCGTATTTCGCAGATATTGCCCGTCGCGGCTATCAGGTAGAGGTCAATACCAAAGCCTATCATGACCTGGGTACTTTTTACCCCAATGAGCGGTATTTCTCCTACCTGCATGATTTGGGTGTACGTGTGCAGGTAAACAGTGATTCACACTATCCGGAACGGATAAGCAACGGACGTCCCGAAGCTTTGTGTGCCTTGAGGAAAGCTGGATATGAATCGGTGATGGAACTACACGGAGGAGAATGGAAAGAGATGCCTATCGTGTTTTGAGTGAATAGGATACAAAAACTCCTGACTTGCCTTTTTGTAAAGGTAGTCAGGAGTTTTTCTTTCTATTATGAACTATTCTGTTTTCAGTAAAAAGTCATCAATCGCCTTTTTGTAGGTAGCCTTATCGGCTGCTCCGCGGAAGAGCTGAGGCTCTCCATTCATAGGGATGAATACAAAAAGAGGGATGCTTGTTGCATTGAACAACGCTGCCAGTTCCTTTTCCTTATCCACATTGACTTTGTAGACAACGATTTTATCGGCATACTCTTTGGCCAGTTCCTTCATAATGGGAGCCACCATGCGGCAAGGTCCGCACCAGTCGGCATATAAGTCTATGATGGCAGGCTTGTTTCCCTTGTATTTCCAGTCCTGGGATTTCTCATAGTCGAACACATCCTTGATGAACATGGCTTTGTTCATGACGATAACTTCTCCGTTTGTTTGAGCATAGGCCAGCATGCAGGAAAACACGAGGGCAACCATTGCTATAATCTTCTTCATTTCTTCTTGTTAAGAGTTTTGTTCTATAACGGCTTTCAAATCCTTACCGCTGATGACACCCGAGTGGCGCCATACGGCTTCACCTTTCTTAAATACGATAAATGTCGGTACTGCTTGTATGCGGTAGCGGGCAGCAAGTTCTTCGTGCTGGTCTACATCTATTTTGGCGATACGGGCAGCATCTCCTATTTCGTTTTTGAGTTCCTCCAGTACCGGATGCATGGCCTTGCACGGGCCACACCAGGTTGCAAAGAAATCAACTAAAACGGGCTTTTCTGATTGTATCAATTCTTCAAACTTTTCCATAATTTTTTCCTTTCTGTTTTTATTTATTTGTAATGATAACAAAATAGGAGGAGGATTTGTTCGCTAAATCATTATTTAATCGTCATCTCTTCAATGAGATGCGAAGCTCCCGCGTATTTGTCGATGATGAACAAGGTGTAGCGGATGTCTACACATGCTGCTCGTTGGGAGGACGGACGGAAGGCAATGTCGCCAGTCAGACCTTCGTAATTGCGGTCAAAGCCGGTACCTATCAGTTCTCCTTTGGCATTGAACACTGGGCTGCCGGAGTTTCCACCGGTATTGTCTGTGTTGACAATGAAGCAGATGGGCATTTCGCCGTTCGGCATGGCATAACGTCCGAAATCCTTTGCCTGGTACAGCTGTTTCAGTTTGGCGGGGACTACAAACTCCCAATTGTCGGGATCTTCCTTCTCCATAGCTCCTTTCAGAGTGGTGTAGTAATCATATTTCACACCGTCTGCCGGAGCGTAGGGGAGCACTTGACCGTAGGTCAGGCGCAAGGTGGAGTTGGCATCCGGATAGATGGGCTGACCATTGGCAAGTTTCATGTCCATCATGCCCTTTACCCATACCTTGTGGGCGGCATTGTAGTTTTTATTGGCATCCATCATGGCAATGGAGGTCTGAAGCAGGCCGTCCGTGATGGAATATTTCAGCAAGACCATCCAGTCTGTATTAATCTTGTAGAGGCTGGGCTTGCGGATGAACTTGGCAAAGTTCTCCTTGTTGCCGAAGATGGAATGTTCAAAGCAGGCGTCGATGAAAGCGTCGCTGTTGCCCTTGAAACGCTTGTCTATGATTTGGAAAATACCGATGCGTTGTTCGGCAGGGATATACTTCATGTAGGTTTTCAGCATTTCCTTGCCAACAATACGTTCCACTTCGGGGAAGGGGACAGAGGCGAAGTAGCGGTCGGCTGCCTTCTGAAGACTGTCTTTAGCTGTTGCAATCTGTTCCTTGTCCTTGTTCTTCAAGGCAGATACCAGTCCTGCGGTGCTGGGGATACGCATGAAATCGAGTCCCGTCACCAGCGCTTCCTGAATGGCTTGCTGGTGGTAGAGGGCTGGACGGCGTTGCTTTACGATGGCGCGTATCTGGTCGAATGCTTGCTGATAGCTATTGTCGTTCAGCGAGCGTCCGCGTGCCAGGAGTGCCTCTTGCTGTGCACGTTTAGTGTCCAATACTTTCAGACGGACGAGACCTTCGTTCATACCGATGGCATTTTTCCAGTAGTTGGCAGAAGATGCATACTTGCTGGCATAGTGGATGCGTACGGCATCGTCTTGCAACATTTGTTTCATCAGAGCTTTCTGGCGGACATCGCGCACGTGGTGGCGCATGAAGTTGGTGGTTTGCATACGCTCTTCCACCTCGTCGGAAATCATGTAGCGCCAGTTGCGTCCGGGGAATCCCATGACGAAGGTAAAGTCGCCCTCGCGATAGCCGTCAAGGCTGATGGTGAGATGTTTCTTCACTTTTAGGGGAACGTTGTCTTTGCTGTAAGCGGCGGGTTTCCCGTCTTTGTCGGCATAGATGCGGAAGATGGAGAAATCTCCCGTGTGGCGGGGCCACATCCAGTTGTCGGTGTCTGCACCGAACTTGCCGATGGAGGAGGGGGGAGCGCCTACCATGCGGATGTCGCTATAGGTGGTCTTTACGAACAGATAGTATCTGTTTCCACCGTAGAAGGCTTTCAGTTCCAGTTTGCGGCCGGGTGTCAGGGCGATGCCTTCGGACTTGGCGAAGCGGTCGGCTACTGTTTTCAGGTATTTGGGAGACAGATAATTGGTGCCGTTCGGGTCGTCGTCGGTTTTCAGTTGTTCGTTTACGTAGTCTGTCACGTCCAGTATCCGGTCGATGTAGGTGACGGTGAGTCCCTTGCAGGGAAGCTCCTCTTCGCGGGACATAGCCCAGAAACCGTCGGTCAGGTAGTCGTGTTCCACCGAGCTGTGTTGCTGTATGGCGCCATAGCCGCAGTGGTGGTTGGTCAGTACCAGGCCTTCGGCAGAGATGACTTCGCCGGTACAGCCACCGCCGAAATGCACCACGGCATCCTTCAGGGCAATGCCGTCGGGATTGTAGATTTGGTTGGCGGGGATGAGCAGTCCGAGTTCCGTCATGGCTACTTCGTTCTGCTTTTGCAGGTCGGTGAGCATCCACATACCTTCGTCGGCGTGTGCGGCAAGGACAGAAGATGTAATGAATAATGATAATAGGATCCTTTTCATGGTGATGTGCGTTAGAAGAGCATCTGAGAGGGGGGCTATTCAGTATACGACTGAATAGGGTTAAGTATACGACTGAATGGCATTCACTATACGACTGAATGCCATTCAGTATGGGAGGTAATCTCTCAGAGGCTTTAATTTATTCTATAATGTTCATTTCTTTTATCAGATGACTGCAATTGCCCAGTTTGTCGAGGATGAAGAGCACGTAGCGTATATCCAGTGCAATGCAACGCTGCAGGTCATTGTTGAAGTTGATGTCACCGCTCAGAGATTCCCAGTTGCCGTCGAAAGCAGTACCGATGAGCTGTCCTTCGCCATTGATGACGGGGCTGCCGGAGTTACCGCCGGTGATGTCGTTCGTCGTGAGGAAGCAAACCGGCATGGTGCCGTCTGCCATGGCGTAGCGTCCGAAGTCTTTCTTTTGAATCAGTTCTTTCAGCTTGGCGGGTACCACGAATTCACGGTCTTCGGGATTCTCTTTTTCAAGGATACCGTCGGTAGTGGTATAGTAGTCGTAGTGTACGGCATCGCGTGGGCTGTATGATTTTACATTACCATAGGTCAGACGCATGGTGAAGTTGGCATCCGGATAGGAGGGGACGGGCTGTTTCATTTCACCCAAGCCACGGATGTAGGCCTTGTGGAGCAGTTCCATTCCGCTTTCCAGTTCCATGTATTGCTTTCCGAGTTCCTGCAGCTTTTCGTTCTTGGAGCGCGAGTAAGCCGTAGCAGGGTCTTTCTCGATGGCTTTCACGGTGGGCTTTGCCAGGAATTTATCTAGGTTCTTGCGGTTGGAGAGGATGGAGTTGTCGTAAATGTTGTCTACGTATGTGTTGTAGTCGCCCTTGAACTCTCCGTTGATGGTTTGGTAGAAGGAGGGCAGCTCGTCGGCGTTCAGTGCCTTGGCAAGGGCGGGCAGGATGGCTTTGGCTACGGCGCGGTCCACTTCGTGGTCGTAGTCTTTATTGTGGATACCATCGTATGCATTTTCCAACTGCTTCTTCGAAGCTTGCAGCAATGAGTCGTTCTTCTCTTCGAGCGCTTTCTTTATGTTATCCATAATAAGGTAGGTACTGCCGAATTCGATAGCACCGCGCAATGCTTCGTTGGTATAGTAGAGCTGGCGCAGCGTGGGGGTGCTTTTCTCGATGATGGCATCAATTTTCTCTACCACACCCTCGTATTCGGGTTTTCCTTGGGCAAAGGCGGCATACTTTTTCTCGATTTCGGCTTTGGCGCCCAACACGTCATTGTCGATGATTGCCTTGTTCATACCAATGGAGTTCTTCCAGTAGTTACTGCTTCCGGCAAACTTGCTGGCATACTGGATGCGGGTCTTGTCACTGGCATCCATATACTTGCGCAGCACTTCGAGGCGTACGCCGCGCATATCAATCATTGCCTGATTCACGGCGTTCATGCGTTGCTTCACTTCGCTCTGGGTGAGGTAACGTTCTGTGCTGCCGGGGAAGCCCATAATCATGGCGTAGTCACCTTCGTTCAGACCTTTGATGGAGATGGGCAGGAACTTCGGCGTTTTCAGGGGTACATTGCTTTCACTGTATTCAGCCGGCTCTCCGTTGGCATCGGCATAGATACGGAACATGGAGAAGTCGCCCGTGTGGCGCGGCCACATCCAAACTTACCTACCGAGGAGGGAGGAGCGGCAACCATACGCACGTCGCTGTATACCTTATAATAGAACATATAGAATTTGTTTCCTGCATAGAAGGGGAGTGCGCGCACTTCAATGCCCGGTTTACCCTTCAAATCGCTCTTCTCCAGTTCCTCTTTTGCCAGTTTGTTGAGGAACGGGGAAGTCAGTGCATCGATTTCCGTCACTTCGCCTGCCTTTATTTTAGCGTTGACAAGGTCGGTGATGTCTACAATGCGGTGCACGAAACGGAATTTCAATCCCGGGGTGGGCAGTTCTTCACTGCGGTTCATGGCCCAGAAACCATCTGTCAGATAATCGTGTTCCACGCTGCTGTGCTGCTGTATGGCACCGTATCCGCAATGGTGATTGGTCAGAATCAGTCCTTCCGGAGAGATGATTTCGCCGGTACAGCCACCGCCAAAGATACCTACAGCATCTTTCAGTGACACGCCGTTGGGATTGTAAAGGTCGTCAGCCTCCAGCTTCAGTCCTTGCTTTTTCATCATGTCGATGGAGTTCTGCTGCTTCATCAGTTGCAACAACCACATTCCTTCGTCTGCACGCGCAGAGCAGACTGTCAGTGCGGCAATGGCCGCAAGCAAACCTTTCTTAAATGTAATCTTCATATAATCAATTATTAAGTAATGTCTTTGAATTTCATTGTCATCGCTTGTGGGCTTATGGCTTTATGGCATTGTTTCTTATTGCTTCCATAATGTTTGCAGGCGGACGCTGGTTCATCAGTTCGTTCTTCATAAAGTCCATGTATGGGGCTGCGTGACTGAAGAACTTATGATATCCTGCACAAAGGTAATTCAGTCCCGGCTCTCCGTCGGCTGTACGTACAAAACGGTTCTTTGGACATTCGCCGTTGCAGGCAAACAGCCATTCGCACTCCCTGCATTGGGTGGGGAGAGATTGTTGCTTCATCAGTCCGAAGGCTTGTTGCCGTTCTCCGTACATCATCTCCACCAGTGTATTCTGATGGATGTTGCCCAGTTTATATTCGGGGAAAACAAAATGGTCGCACGCATATACGTCTCCGTTGAACTCCATGACGCCTGCATGGCCGCACGTCTTTGCCATGGAACATACACTCGGCTGTTCGCCTATCCAGTTGGCAAGGGTAGAGTCGAATAACTGTATGTAGTAAGTACCCACGTCCTGCTTTACCCATTCGTCGAACAAGGCGCATAGGAAGTCTCCCCATTGTTCCGGCGTGACGGAAAAGTCTGCCAGCTGCGTGCTCTTTTCCTTGTCTGCCAGGGAGGCAAGATGGCGTCCGTCCCCATGAGGGGCAATGCGCTCCACGATGGGGGCAAACTGGATGTAATGGCATCCTATCTCCTTGAAGAAATTATAGAAGTCCAGCGGATAGTCGGCGTTGTAGTCATTGACCACTGCCATTCCGTTCCATTCCACACCGTGCTTTTTCAGCAGGTTGATGCCCTGCATCACCTTGACAAAAGAGGGCTTGCCCTGCTTGTTCTTCCGGTATTCGTCATGAAACTCCTGAGGCCCGTCTATGGAGACACCCACCAGCCAGTTGTTCTCCTTGAAGAACCGGCACCATTCATCGGTCAGCAACGTGCCGTTGGTCTGTATGCAGTTGTCTATGGTGCGTCCGTTGGCATATTTCCTTTGCAGCTCCATGGCACGTTTGTAGAAAGAGAGCGGACGCATCAGCGTCTCTCCGCCATGCCAGGTGAACAGAACCTGGGGCATGGTCTGCGAGTTGATGTACTCCTCGATGAACTTTTCCAGCAGTTCCTCGCTCATCACATGCTTGGGGTTGTCTCTATATAGTTTGGATTTCTCCAGATAATAGCAATAATCGCATGCCAGATTGCATACCGCACCTACCGGTTTCAGCATTACATAGAGCGGTTTGGCAAAAGGTGCATAGGTTGACATGTATATTTTCTCTATTTTTATGATTTATAATTGTGCAAAAATACGTAAACCGAATGAAAAATCCTTTCTTTCTATTCGGTTTATAAGGAATATTAATACCTTTGCTGGGTGTAATTCAAAAATCGTTTCTTGCATGATTAGAATGAGTGTGAACCGCATTTTACCCTTTTTGCTCCTGCTTGTGCTCTTTACTTCTTGCAACCGCAAGTATAAGATAGAGGGCAGTTCCTCGGTAACCAGCCTTGACGGAAAGATGTTGTTCCTCAAGACGCTTCGGGACGGGCAATGGGTGAACGTCGACTCGGCAGAGGTTATCCATGGGCATTTCAAGATGAAAGGCCGGGCCGATTCCGTGATGATGGTGACTCTTTATATGGACCACGAGGGCATTATGCCTTTGGTGCTGGAAGACGGCAAAATCGTGGTTTCCATCTCCAATACTCAGTTGATTGCCAAAGGGACTCCTTTGAATGACAAACTGTACGAGTTCATAGACAAGCGCAATTCCCTGGAAGTGAAGATAGAGGAGCTGGAACGGAAAGAGGCGCGTATGGTGCTGGACGGTGCCAATCTGGATGACGTGCATGGGCAGTTGGCAAAGGAAGGCGAAGTACTTGTGAAGGAGATGAACGACTACGTCCGGCAGTTCATTGTAGATAACTTTGAGAATGTGCTGGGCCCCAGTGTATTCATGATGATGTGCAGCACACTGCCCTATCCGGTGATGACTCCGCAGATTGAGGACATCATGAGAACTGCTCCCTTGTCTTTTAAAGAGAATACTTTGGTGAAGGATTTCCTTACAAAGGCGAAGGAGAACATGCAGCTGATTGAAGAGCAGAAACGCATGAAGCAAAATGCTTCTGTAGGAGGACAGAAATAAACAGGAATGAGTTGATAATGACAAACGGGAATGCCTGAATATCTTGATAGGATATTCAGGCATTCCCGTTTGTCATTATGTCTTTATCTGTCCTGGTCTTCGTTCTTCACCATCCCTTTATACTTTTCCGGCAATGCACTCTCCACCGCCGCATAAGCCTCGTTCATGCTTGCCTTGATGTTTTCTGCCCCTTTCCCTTTGGGAGGAATAGGTTCATGGATGGTCAGTATCATCCGGTGACGGTGTATCCACTTTCCGGTGCGTGGAAGAATCTCGAACGAGCCGTCTATAGTGACGGGCACCACTTCCAGTTGCAGTTCATCTGCCAACTGGAAAGCACCTCTCTTGAAGTACCCCATGTGTCCCGTGAAGGTACGTGCCCCTTCGGGAAATACTACCAGTGACACGCCGTCTTTCAAAGATGATTCTGCCTGCCGCATGGTGGCAAGCACCTTCTTGGGGCTGGAACGGTCGACGAAGATATGTCCTGCGCTCTCGCATGCCTTGCCGACAAACGGGATTTTGCGCAGGCTCTTCTTCATCATCCATTTGAAGTTCCGTCCCAGGAATCCGTATATCAGGAATATGTCGAAGGCACCTTGGTGATTGGGCACAAACACGTAGGAAGTACGTTTATGTATTTTCTCCCTTCCATGTACCTCCACCGGAATAAGCAGTATATAGCAGATGAGCTGTGACCAGATTTTACCGGGATAGTAACCCCAGATATGCGCTCCTCCTATCAGCGAACCGATGATGGTGACCAATGCTGTAAGGATAGTCAGTACCAATAAAATGGGCAACGCAAAGCAAACCTGATAAATAATATAAAGTATCTTCATAGGTGTCGGATTTTTTATTGCTACAAAGATATACCTTTTTCTTATTTCGTCACTCTTTCTCTCTTACTAATTTTAGTACCGTAATTTCCGGCCATGCCCCGAACCGGAACGGCAGTCCTACATAGCCGATGCCAATATTTACGTACAAAGCCCTCTTGCCTTCGTAGTACATTCCTCTCCATTCCGGATAGATGAGTTCGGCAAGGGAGTGCCCGAACAGGATGCCTTGCATGGCGTGGGTGTGTCCTGCAAGCATCAGTGAAATATCCGATCGGGGCAGTACCTCGCGCCTCCAGTGGGTAGGGTTATGGCTGAGCAATATTTGGAACATCCCTTCCGTACCCTGCATGGCTTGCGGTAAGTCTGCAAATTGGGAGAAAGGAGGCTCGCCATCGTTTTCCACACCGATGAGGGCTATGCTGTCACCTTTGTGATAAAGGATGTCATGCTCATTGTTCAGCAGTTTCCATCCCATTGCTTTCTGCTGCCGGATTAAATAGTCCAGATTGGCGATTTCTGCTTTCGGGCTTTGCCAGTGATAGTATGAGCCATAGTCATGATTGCCGAGGATGGAGTATACTCCGTCCGGTGCATATAGTTGGGAGAGTATTTCTTGGAAACCATCCAGTTCGTGGCTCTGCTGGTTCACGAGGTCACCGGTGAAGACAATCAGGTCCGGCTTCTGTCCGTTGACTAAATCGACCAACTGTTTGATGGGTTCCGGATTGCCTTGCCAACTGCCGATGTGTATGTCCGATATTTGCACGATGCGGTAGCCGTCGAAACCTTCCGGAATATTGGCAGAACGGTATTCCACTTCTTTTGTATCGAAACGGGTGATGCCTGCCAGGGTACCGTAAAGGATATTGAAGAAGCTGACGACAGCCAAAACCAGTCCTATAGCGGTGAACGGGCTGCGGGGACAACGACGGATGATGAAGTGTGCCAGTACTCCCACCAGCGAGCAAAGCATGAATATGGTTTTTGGAAAGACAAACAGCATGATGGTAATTGCCAGTCTGCCTATGGCCTGCGTATGGTTTGACATCGCATTGTCGCCCGTAAGGAATATGAAGTAAACATAGCCTGCCGCTAATAGCAAGGTGGGAAGCCAATAAAGGCAGTGAAGAACTGCCTTTCTGGTTTTTCTTACTACATAAACCAAGTAAATGTAAAGGTCGGGGATGAGAAGGAAAAGGATGAAAACAAGAGTTACTCGGTGCATATATCTTTCAATTCTTCAATGTTCTTTTTAATATTGTCCAGATGTTTGTAAATCACTTTTTTGTAGAGAATATAGATAATTAGCGCGTCAAATACTACGAAAAGGGTAATCAGTAGGGCTTGTACGCTGGCTGGTGCCAGATGATATTCCATCACCCAATAGTTGAGGATATTGAAAAGGATAATCCAAATGGAGATGCCCATCACTTCATATCTGGTCCATTGGCGGAAGGTGGTCATACGGCGACTGACTTCGGCAACCCCCATTTCATCAATACGCGTGTCCTTGTTCCAGCGGTATGTTTTCCAGTCCCACCACATGCCTATGAGGATGCTTATAGCGATGAATCCCAGTAAAACGACAATCTTGCCTTGCAGCTGCTCATTGAAGCCGAAGGTGGGCAGCAACAGCCATATAAGCAGAAGGGCTGCCAGACCTACCGCTCCCATTCCGATAGAGAAACGCTGTATGACTACGAGTCGTCCCAGACTTTTGCGGGTATTGGCCTTGTAGCCGGCAATCAGTTCGGTAATCTGCTGTTCGTCAGCAATCGGTTCTTTCTGCAACTGTTCATTCAGTGCGTTCCATGATTTCTTCAGTTCATCCAGTTCCATATATTTATTCCTCCTTATTCATTTTTTTCAATTTGTCCTTGATACGGCTGAGTTTGGTGGCAACGTTTGTCAAGGTCAGCCCGGTGATTTCGGCAATTTCTTCGTAGCTTTTCTCTTCCAGATAGAGCAGTATGATGGACTTTTCCAATTGTCCCAGCCGGTTTATCATCCGGTAGAGCTGCCGTAGCATGGCTTGTGTCTCGTCGGTTTCTTCAGTCCGGTCGGCTTCCTGGGTGAGGGTGACGATTTCGGGGATGTTCTTTTCTTTGCGGATAAAGCTGATGCACGTGTTCAGTGCGATGCGGTAAATCCATGTGGAAATCTTACACTCCCGCCGGAACTTGGGAAATGCTTTCCATAAGTTGAGCACCACTTCCTGATACAGGTCGTTGAGGGTAGCATTGGGCGTGGTGTACAGATAGCACACCTTATATATCACGCGCTCATACTCCCGTACCACGGATACAAACTCTTGTTCTGCATTTTCCATCTTTTAGCTTCTTTCGAATTGCTTTTGCACTGTTAGTCGCATTGTGTGGCGATAAATCACAGTTCAAAAAGGATTATTTTAATGTGTTAATGTGCCTATATGCTAATGTGCCAATGACCTGCGGCATGGTAGCACAATATACATATAGCGCAGCCAATTGGCACATTAGCATATAGGCACATTAGCACATTATTCATATTGTAGTGGCTAAAAACTTCCGCATATCCCCTATTGGCATTCCCCGGCGGCGGGCGTAGTCGTCCAGCTGGTCTTCTCCAATCTTGCCCACTGAAAAGTATCGGGATGCGGGATGTGCCAGCATCATGCCGCAGACGGAGGAGTGAGGGTGCATGGCTCCATGTTCAGTCAGCGTGATGCCTATCTGCTTCATGCCGAGCAGTTCGTCCAGCAGGAAATTCACGGATTGGTCGGGTAGGGAGGGGTATCCCACAGCGGGGCGGATGCCTTGGTATTTCTCGACCAGCAGATCCGGAATGGACAAGGATTCGTCGGGGGCATACCCCCAAGCCTCCTTGCGGATATATTCGTGCATCTTTTCTGTGGCGGCTTCGGCAAGGCGGTCGTTCAGAGTCTGTACAAGGAGATGTTTGTAAGGGTCGCTTTTATAAGTCTCTTCGGCCTCTTCACTGATGGTGGAGGCGAAAAGTCCTACGATGTCGGGCGTGCCTGAAGAGAGTGGACGTACAAAATCGCTCAGACAGAGAAATGGACCGCCATCGGGTTGGGGTGTCTGCTGGCGGAGCAGTGGGAAGGTTGTTCCTTCTATCAAGAGGTTATCTCCGTCTGCATTTGCCTGGCAAAGCCTGAAGATACATTGGATGGAGATTGTTTCGTCCAGTCGGCCGAGCATTCTATTGGCTTCCTTGAAGAGCTGCATGGCTTCGGAAGCTTTGGTACGTTCCTCCTCGGGAAAGGTTGTCAGCCAAAGTGCACGGCAGGAATCGCAGCCATGGATGTTGGCTATAGCCGCAAAGCGAGGCTGGAAGCCCCAGGCATGGAAGAAATAAATCCAGTTGATGTAAGGGGTTACTTCATGAATCCGATACGAAAGCAATTCATGCCCCGGTGCCAGTATTGTCCTTTTCATCCCATTTAATCCTTAATCCCTAATCCTTAATTCCTAGCCTTCACTCCCCAAATCTCAGTTCCTCGCCACGATAAGCGTCGTCCACCATGCCGTCGCTATAAACGGGATGTCCGTTGGCAAAAGTCCTTTCCACTTTCCAGTTGAAGGTATGCCCTTCCAATGGGCTCCAGCCGCATTTGCTCAAAACTTTGTCGGCTGTCACTTCCCACGGGGCATCGGGGCGTACCAGCACAAGGTCTGCCCGGTAACCTTCACGGATATAGCCGCGCTCGTTGATGCGGTAAATTTGTGCGGGAGCATGGCACATTTTTTCAACGATGGTCTCGAGTGTGAATATTCCCTCATCTACCAGTTGCAGCATGCTGACAAGCGAAAACTGTATCATCGGCATGCCGGACATGGCCTTCAAGGCACCTCCTTCTTTTTCGGAGAGCAGATGGGGCGCATGGTCGGTGGCTATAACGTCTATCAGGCCGGAGTTGACGGCTGCACGCAGGGCATCGCGGTCGGCTTGCTTCTTAATGGCAGGATTGCACTTGATACGTGTGCCCAACGTGCGATAGTCACTGAGCGTGAAGAGGAGATGGGCAACGCATGCTTCGGCGGTGATATGCTTCTCGGAAAGTGAATAGTCATTGAACAGTTGCAGTTCCTTGGCTGTGGACACATGCAGAATATGCAGCCGTGCACCGGCAATCCTTGCCAGCCGTACTGCCAGTTCAGAGGATGCATAGCATGCTGCCGAAGAGCGGATGTAGGGATGCTTGCCTATGGGAATATCATTCTCTCCGGCAAACATTTCCTTATACTTGGCAATATTGTTCTTGATGGTTTCCTGGTCTTCGCAGTGGGCGGCAATCAGCATGTCTGTACCGTTGAAGATGTTCAGCAGGCTGTTCATCTTGTCTACCAGCATGTTTCCGGTACTGGAACCCATGAATAGCTTGATGCCGCAGACGCGGTGCTTGTCCAGCTTGCCGAATTCGCTGTAATTGTCGTTTGTAGCACCGAAATAGCAGGAATGGTTTACGATACACTTCTCGTTCAGTAAATCAAGTTTGGCGTTCAAGGCATCCAGCGTAGTGGTCACCGGATTTGTATTGGGCATATCCATGATGGAGGTTACACCACCTGCGGCAGCCGCACGGCTTTCGGTGAGGATGTCCGCTTTGTGGGTCAGCCCGGGATCGCGAAAATGTACATGGTCGTCGATGATGCCAGGCAACAGATAGCATCCGGTGGCATCTATGGTCTCGTCACAAGGGGCGGAGAGAGGTTTCCAGTTGGTCAGTACCTCTGCAATGCGTCCGTCTTCTATCACTACGGAACCTTTCACGGATTGTCCTTCGTTGACAATCGTAGCGTTATGTATCAATGTTCTTTTCATATCTTCCTAATATTTATAGTAAACCCCTGTCACTCTATCACCTATCACTTCATCTCCTTATCTACGGTAGGATATTTATGGAACCAACTGTTCCATTTCAACCGAATCACTCCGAATACGGCTTCACCAAAAATACTGCTGTTCATTTTGGAGGTGCCCAGTTCGCGATTGATGAAGATGACAGGCACTTCCTTTACCTTGAAGCCGCATTTGTAGGCGGTGAATTTCATTTCTATCTGGAAGGCGTATCCTTTGAAGCGGATACCGTCCAGATTGATGGTCTCCAATACCCGGCGGCGGTAACATACAAATCCGGCTGTAGTGTCGTGGATGGGCAGCCCGGTGATGAAGCGTACATATTTGGAGGCAAAATAAGACATCAGTACACGTCCCATGGGCCAGTTCACTACGTTCACACCACTCACATAACGTGAACCGATGGCTACATCGGCACCCTCTTCGGAGCAAGCGCGGTAGAGACGGGGCAGGTCTTGGGGATTGTGGCTGAAGTCGGCATCCATTTCGAAGATATACTCATAACCTCGTTGCAATGCCCACTTAAAGCCGGCTATATAGGCTGTTCCCAATCCCAGCTTTCCTTTGCGCTCCACCATGAAGAGGCGTTCAGGAAACTCCTGCTGCAAGGTCTTTACAATGGCAGCCGTTCCGTCGGGCGAACCGTCTTCAATGACAAGGATGTGAAAACCATGTTTCAGAGCAAAAACGGCACGGATGATATTTTCTATATTCTCCCGTTCATTGTAGGTGGGGATGATGACAATGCTGTCTGATGTTTGCATACTTATAGGTAATGGGGGTTATAACTGGGAACAAATGTAATACATTTCTTTTTTATCTGGCAGCATTTTCACACAAATCTTGATTTTGCAAAGTTCTGGCGCCACGACTCTTTCATTTATGTAGTTCCTTCTAACTCCTGACTATGAGGAATGCAGGTTAAATCAAAGAACCGTATGCTTGACTTTGAACTTTAGCCTCAATCTTTAGCTATTCCCGTTTCAATCATTAACAGAAAACATTCAAACTATTAAAGAAAAACTTTCGAAGTATAAAGGATAAAGTGGGTAGATATAGGGAGAAAAAGTGCTCTTCAGTCTTGGTCTGTCTATCCCAAGCCTTGGGATAGACAGACCAACCCCTGGGATACATGTCCGCAGGCTGGGGATAAACTTTGTGTAACATAACTCCTGAATAGGGATTGTGCAGGCTGTGTTATTCATAATTGGAGGAAAAGAAGTTTCATTGCCTTCCCCGATAAATAGGGCGATACAGAAAAAAGGTGAAGGATGTGCAGGCTGACAGCAGAAAGATTATTTCAGAGAACATAGTTGCCGACAGGTCAAAGCTAAAGATTATTTGTGTATTTTTGCACCGAATTTATTTCGGTAGGATACCTTATGAGAGGCAATACCGGGGGAAAAAGCGCAAAGCAATGAATATAACTGAACTGCAACAATCTTATGCTTCCCATCCCAATGTAGAGGGGGTGTGCAGGCTTCTGAAAGATAACTCTGTCCGTCACCTGTATTGCGGAGGTTTATATGCCTCTGCCGCTTCTTTGTTTTCGTCTGTATTGGTTCAGCGGGCTACTTGTCCGCTCGTTTTCATTCTGGGCGATATGGAGGAAGCCGGTTATTTCTATCATGATTTGACGCAGATATTGGGGACAGAGCAGGTATTGTTTTTTCCTTCTTCATTTCGCCGCGCCATCAAGTACGGGCAGAAGGATGCGGCAAACGAAATACTCCGTACAGAAGTGCTGAGCCGCCTGCAAAAAGGAGAAGAGGGGCTTTGCGTGGTGACCTATCCGGATGCGCTGGCCGAAAAGGTTGTCTCTCGTAAGGAACTGGGAGAGAATACACTGAAACTGCATGCAGGCGAGAGGGTGGATATGAACTTCGTGACGGACGTATTGCGCAGCTACGGTTTTGAATATGTGGACTACGTCTACGAGCCGGGGCAGTATGCCGTTCGTGGCAGTATTATCGACGTCTTTTCCTTCTCTTCCGAATATCCCTTCCGTATAGACTTTTTCGGCGATGAGGTGGAAAGCGTCCGTACCTTCGAGGTGGAAACACAGCTCTCGAAAGAGAAGAAAGAAAGCATCGTGATAGTTCCCGACTTGAGCCATAGCCTGGAAAAAAAAGGAAGCGGCGGCATGGTGTCGTTCCTCGATTTCCTTCCGTCGGACAGCTTGCTTGCCATGCGCGATTTTCTCTGGCTACGCGAACGCATCCAGACCGTGCACGACGAATCGCTCACCCCACAGGCCATCGCCGCCCGTGAGTCGGAGGAGAATGGAGCCATCACGCTGGAAGGCAAGCTGATTGATGGTGGCGAGTTCACCCTGCGCGCCCTCGATTTCCGCCGGATGGAGTTCGGTAACAAGCCCACCGGAACGCCGGATGCTACCGTCTCGTTCCATACTACGGTACAGCCTATCTTCCATAAAAACTTCGACATGGTGGCAGAGAGTTTCCGCGAATACCTCTCCCGTCACTACACCATCTACATATGCAGCGACAGCCTGAAACAGACCGACCGCATCCGTGCCATCTTTGAGGACCGTGGAGACAACATATCCTTTACCGCCGTGGAACGGACACTGCACGAAGGCTTTGCCGACGACACTTTACGTATCTGTATTTTTACCGATCATCAGCTGTTCGACCGCTTTCACAAGTATAACTTGAAGAGCGACAAGGCACGCAGCGGCAAGGTGGCCTTGAGCCTGAAGGAGCTGAACCAATTCACCCCCGGCGACTATGTGGTGCATACCGACCACGGTGTGGGGCGTTTTGCCGGACTGGTACGTATCCCCAACGGTGACACCACGCAGGAGGTGATGAAGATTGTCTATCAGAACGAAGATGTGGTGTTTGTCTCCATCCACTCTTTGCACAAGGTTTCCAAGTACAAGGGAAAGGAGGGTGAAGCGCCCCGCCTCAACAAGCTCGGCACCGGAGCTTGGGAGAAGCTGAAAGACCGCACCAAGACGAAGATAAAGGATATTGCCCGCGACTTGATAAAACTCTACTCGCAACGCCGCGAGGAGAAGGGGTTCCAATACAGTTCCGACAGCTTCCTGCAACGGGAGTTGGAAGCCTCCTTCATCTATGAGGATACCCCCGACCAAAGCAAGGCTACTTCCGACGTGAAGGCCGACATGGAGAGTGCCCGTCCGATGGACCGCCTGGTGTGCGGTGACGTGGGCTTCGGCAAGACGGAGGTGGCTGTTCGTGCCGCTTTCAAGGCTGTGGCGGACAATAAGCAGGTGGCTGTACTGGTGCCCACTACCGTACTCGCCTATCAGCATTTCCAGACCTTCAAGGAGCGCTTGAAAGGCTTGCCTTGCCGGGTGGAGTATCTGAGTCGTGCCCGCACCGCTGCTCAGGCAAAGGCTGTAGTGAAAGGGCTTGCCGAAGGGGAAGTGAATATTCTTATCGGTACCCACCGTATCCTGGGAAAAGACGTTAAGTTCAAAGACCTTGGTTTGTTGATTATTGATGAGGAGCAGAAGTTCGGCGTCTCCGTCAAGGAGAAACTCCGCCAATTGAAGGTGAATGTGGATACGCTGACCATGACGGCTACACCCATTCCCCGTACCTTGCAGTTTTCGCTGATGGGTGCGCGCGACTTGAGCGTCATCCAGACACCGCCGCCTAACCGCTATCCCATCCAGACGGAAGTGTACACCTTCAACGAGGAAATCATTGCCGACGCCGTCAATTTTGAGATGAGCCGTAACGGGCAGGTATTCTTCGTGAATAACCGTATTTCCAATCTGTTTGAGTTGAAGGCCATGATAGAGCGGCACATTCCCGACTGCCGTGTCTGTATCGGACACGGACAGATGGAGCCTGCCGAACTGGAGAAGATAATCTTTGATTTCGTCAATTACGATTACGATGTGCTGCTTGCCACTACCATCATCGAAAGTGGCATCGACATACCCAATGCCAATACCATTATTATCAACCAGGCGCAGAACTTCGGCCTCAGTGACTTGCACCAGATGCGCGGACGTGTGGGGCGGAGCAATAAAAAAGCTTTCTGTTACCTGCTGGCACCGCCTTTGTCCTCCCTTACTCCCGAAGCAAAACGACGCCTGCAAGCCATCGAGAACTTCTCCGACCTGGGCAGTGGCATCCACATTGCCATGCAGGACCTTGACATCCGTGGCGCAGGCAATATGCTCGGTGCTGAACAGAGTGGTTTCATTGCTGACTTGGGCTACGAGACGTATCAAAAGATTCTCTCCGAAGCTGTGCACGAACTGAAGACCGACGAGTTTGCCGACCTTTATGCCGAAGAACTGAAAGCAGACGGAGGCGTCATCAGTGGAGAACAGTTTGTCGACGAATGCCAGGTGGAAAGCGACCTCGAACTTCTGTTGCCTGCCGATTACGTGACTGGCAGCAGCGAGCGTATGTTGCTCTATCGCGAGTTGGACGGATTGACACTCGACAAGGATGTGGATGCTTTCCGTTCCCGCCTCGAAGACCGCTTCGGCCCGATTCCTCCCGAAACGGAAGAGTTGCTGCGCATCGTTCCCTTGCGACGCCTGGCTGCCCGCCTCGGCGTGGAGAAAGTCTTTCTGAAAGGTGGGCGCATGTCCCTGTTCTTCGTCTCCAATCCGGACAGCCCGTACTATCAGAGCCAGGCTTTCGGTAAGGTCATTGCCTACATGATGAAGTACACCCGGCGTTGTGACCTGCGCGAACAGAACAACAAACGGAGTATGTTGGTGAAGGATGTCAAGACGGTAGAAGAAGCTGTCTGTGTGTTGCAGGAGGTAGTGGCAATGCAGGTGGAAGAGTAAACTGTTGCCACTCCTGCCACTAACGTCCGAACTGCAAGGCGAATCCCAAATTGAAGAAAGTGATGTTGTTTTTGAACCAGCTATGGTCTACTCCGTCATCATACCCGTCTGTGTTATAAAGTCGTGCATCGGGGTTGGCAAACCAGTCTGCTGTCAGGAAATCACAGCGAATCATGCCCGAGAGTTTACGGCTGATGCGGAACTCATAGCCTGCTGCGAAAGTTATTCCACAATATCCTTTATGGAAAAGGTGTCCGTTCCGTTCACCGCGTTTATATGTCCGTTCCTGATAGTTCATATACCCGATGCCGAACGAGAGGAACAGTCCTTGATTCCCGTTGCTCCACAAGGGCCGGTATGTGATGTTGGGGCGTATGCAGTGCAGATGTGCCTTATCCGGCAGGCGTGCCATGCGTAGATAGTCATATTGAAGTCCTGCGGCAAATAGGGGCGTGATGTAGTAGCGGCCTTCTGTCATCAGGTCATATCCCACCCGGTTGCCATTCTTGCTGAAGAAGTCGTTACGGTTTCCCTCTACATGAGGTAAGGATACACCGCCACCGAAGATGATACTGTAATTTTGCGGCAGGCATTCGCTTTGTGCCAGCAGACCTGTCGCTCCAATGGGGAGTAGGGATAGGCAGAGGAGGAGGAATCGTTTCATGCAGTTGCTGTGAGTTTCTTGGAAATATCGTATTTTTATCGTTTCCCGTATAGCTTGTCTATCAAATCCGTCCGTCCTATCCGGCGCAGTTCGTTTATGATGTTCCTGCGCTCTTCGGGTTTGTACCAGAAGAAGAATTGGCGTTGAGCCAGTTTCTCGCGCTGCGTTTTGGCACTGAATACCGGTTCCAGCGTATAAGGATGGAAGCCCGTGTACCATGCTTCGGTGGCAACGGTCATGGGAGTAGGGGTAAAGTCTTGCACTTGTTCCAGATGGAAGTCCAGTCGCTTGGTGATGACGGCAAGTTCTGCCATATCTTCCTCCTTGCATCCGGGATGGCTGCTGATGAAATAAGGAATAAGCTGCTGGCGTAGTCCTTCTTCATGGTTAATCCTGTCGAATATCTTCTTGAACTCACCGAACTGGCTGAACGGAGGCTTGCGCATGATGTTGAGCACGCGGTCTGACGTATGCTCCGGTGCTACCTTCAGGCGACCGCTGACATGGCGGGCAATGAGCTCGCGGGTATATTCCTGCGTACTTTTGTTAGTGTTCGGGTCCTTGCTCTGGTGCAGCAGCAGGTCATAGCGTACACCGCTGCCAATGAAGGACTTCTTGATGCCGGGCAGGGCATCTACGGCATGATAGATGTCGAGCAGCGGACGGTGGTCCGTATTCAGGTTGGGGCATACCTTGGGGTAGATGCACGACGGGCGTTTGCATTTCCTGCAGACGGCCTCATCCCGTCCCTTCATGCGGTACATATTGGCCGACGGGCCTCCCAAATCGCTCAAATAACCCTTGAAGTCTGGCAGCTCCGTGATGGCTTTCACCTCTTTCAGAATGCTCTCCTTGCTGCGGCTTACGATGAATTTGCCCTGGTGTGCGGAGATGGTGCAGAAGGCACATCCTCCGAAACATCCGCGATGCAGGTTGACGGAGAACTTTATCATGTCGTATGCCGGAATACGTTTTCCCTTGTATTTGGGATGGGGCAGGCGCGTGTATGGCAAGTCGAAAGAACGGTCGAGTTCAGCTTCCGTCAAAGGGGGATAGGGAGGATTGACTACTACCGTCAGCTTGCCGCTCTTTTGCAAGATGCGGGATGCTGTATATTTGTTGCTTTCCTCCTCGATATGACGGAAGTTGGCAGCTTCTTTCTTTTTATCTTTCAGACATTCTTCATGGGAAAAGAGGGTGATATCCCCTTCTTGTACCACTACTTCCTTGTCAAGGTAAACCATTTGGGGAATATCGGCGATGAGCTTTTTGAAGCTTGGGGCGTCCATCTGTGTCTGTTGGCGTTTCAGCCTTTCCGCAAGTTCCACCACCGGTTTCTCTCCCATACCGTAGATGAGTGAGTCGGCTCCGCTGTCGAGGAGGATGCTGGGGCGTACACGGTCCTGCCAATAGTCATAGTGCGTCAGGCGGCGCATGCTTGCCTCGATGCCGCCCAGTACGACGGGGACATCGGGGAATAGCTTCTTTAATATCTGGGTATATACAATGGAAGGGTACTCCGGACGCATATCCGGACGTGCATCCGGGGTATAGGCGTCATCACTGCGCAAGCGTTTGTTGGCAGTATATTTGTTGACCATCGAATCCATACAGCCGGGACTGATGCCGAAGAACAGACGGGGACGTCCCAGTTTTTTGAAGTCGCGCAAGTCGTCGCGCCAGTTGGGTTGGGGGATGATGGCTACGCGCAATCCTTCTGCTTCGAGGATGCGGCCTATGACGGCGGCTCCAAAAGAAGGGTGATCCACGTAGGCGTCACCGCTGAAAAGTATTACATCCAATTCGTCCCAACCACGCAGTTCCACTTCTTTCTTGGTAGTAGGAAGCCAGTCTGTAAGGCGATATTCTTTCATTTGCACATTAAAAACTGTAATGTCATCCGTTCTCCGTCGTAAATCTCACGGAAGCCTATCTGCTGCTCGGAAAGATACTCTTTCATGTCATTGAAGGCAGCAGCGTCGTCCATGATGATTTCCAGCTTCTCGCCTTTTCCGGCCTCGCACATGGCTTTGATGGCAGGGATTAAAGGGCTGTAATGCTGTTGTCCGCAGGTGTCGATGGTTTTCATTTATTCTTCTTCTATGGTGTCTTGTTGGGAAAGCCATTGCAGATAGAGCTTGATGAGCTGTTGTAGTCCGAAGGCCTTCATGTTGTTGTGATAGATAACGTCGATACAGAGGTCGAGCAGGTCTTTGCTGTCTTCCTCTTGCGAGGCGATGAGGGAGCGGATGTTCAGTTTCAACTTGTCGAGCACGGTTTCGTCCACAATACCGTTGCTGTCGATGAGATGGCGGAAGAGGCCGTATTTCTCGATGGTGGCAAGATTCTCTTCAGAAACTTCTAAACTACGGGTTCCGCTGGGGTTGGCTTGTATAGTGTACATGATGTTTAATGTTTAGTGGTTAATGTTTAATGATTAATGGAAGCAAAGATAGTTTTTTCACTACAGATTACACAGATTTTCACAGATTATTTATAGGGATTGCTATTTTGTCTGTGTTAATCTGTGTAATCTGTGGTGAGAAAGCGGAGTATGGATGCCATAATTGCATTTCTGGATGTTTCTTCCCGGATGCTTTCAAAAGGGAATCCCATGACAAAAGTGCGATAATCACTGCCTTGATAGGCTACGGCGGCGGGTGTGTTGCCGATGGCATAGGTCATGACTGGAAAAGCGGGAGACATGGGCAGGATGCAATCAGGGGAAGTGACCGGATAGCTTTGCTCATTCGGCAGGCGGGGAAGGGTGAAGGTATGCCCCAGTCCCCGGACAGCGATTTTGTCCCCGTCTGTTTTCAGAGAGTTGCCATGCCGGTACTTCAAGATATTCTGAATAAATTCTTTATTGCCCTGCGAGCTGTCCATATCGCTGCCTACGTAGGCACCGCTGACCAGGAGATGACCTCCCGACTGGCAATAGGAAGTCAGTATGCGCTGCATGGGCGAGGAGAATGTTTTGTAGTAGGTATTGCGTGCCGGATTGCTGGAATTGTCTTCTTTCTCAAGTCCGAGGATATAGTCCACTATCGGATAATCCTCTAATGAGAGGATGCCCTTTTCCACAGCCTCGTCGCTGCATGAGACGAAGCTGTAATTTCCGGCTGCCTGGATGGCTTTGCCATGTACGAAGGGGTAATCGAAAGTGTTTCCGATGATTTTCATGCCTTCGTATTCGTCACTGCTCTCTCCCAGACGTCGTCCTGCTTCCTTCCGGCTAAAATTCTGCTGGGCGCCGCAGAGGGAGATGTCATAGAGATAGGGTACGCCGGGATCTTGTGACAAGTCGAAGCCTGCCGCATCGGGGGTGTCTATAACGGCAGGCCCGCTGATGCGGTCAAATCCGTTGACGATAAGTATCTGTCCTTTTTCACGCTTTGCCTTGTAGGCGGCAAGAATTTCCGAAGGGAAGCTTTCGCCACCCCGGTTTACGGCGGTTACTTTAAAGGAATAGACGATGCCCGGTTCTATTTTTACGGTGTGGGATGGGGAGCTGACGCGTACGCCATTGTCAAATCCTCCACGACCGATACGTGTATATACAATGTATTCACGTGGCTTGGCAGTCGGCTCCAACGGGTCTTCCTCTCCTTGCCAGGAAAGCTCTAAAGTATTCTTCTTTTGACCGAAGCGGATGGCAAAGTGGCTGACGGGAAGGGGTTGGACAACGTAGTCTTTGCCGTGCTGGCTGCATATGTATTGCAGAATGGCTTTATAGAGCGCACGCCCGACGGTGAACTTGAAGTTAGGGTCATGTCCCAAGCGCATATCTGCGAAGTTCTGGTGCGACAACAGTTCTACGATGGTGGAAGGGACGGCGGGCAGGCGTGTTTCACTGTAGTTGCGGTTCCATAGGCTGCGGCGTGTCCAGTCTACGTTGAAGGTAGAGCGGATATCACGCTGCAACTGCGTTAGCAGAATGTCCGAAAGGTCACGGGAGGCATGGCGGTCTGTACCGGCATGCAGCCGGCCGTTGTTGAAGTTGGTGGTATAAATGCCGAGAGTGCCTATAATCTCATCTTCCTTACTGAAACCGGCATCGCTATGCAGGGCCATACTCATTTCAAAGGGGATGCCCAAACCTTCTTCCGTCGGGTTGAATAGTGATTTTCCTGCAAGGTAATTCACTGTACGGGAACGTACGTTGATGTCGTCGTTCATATCATTCTTTCCCTCATAGCCTCCATAGACGGGATAGGGCATGCCTGCCCATTGGGCAAAGTAGCGTGCGCCTTCCAGGTATCTGGGCAAGCCGCTGGTTTGTCCCCCGCGGGCAATGTTGCCCATGCCTCCTCCAAAGCGGACGGCATCGGCACAGACCACGCCTTTCTCTTTGCTTTCGTTGCTCAATACCACCATGCCGTAGTCGTTCCGGCCTTTGTCAAAAGTGAATGTGCCGAGGTACACCCATGTGCCGCCTCCTATTTGCTGGTTCACCTTGAACTCCGTGACGCCTCCATTGTGAAATACAAGATATTTGGCATCGCTTACGCTGCCCGGCAGTGTTTGGTAAGATACGTATACAGCATATTCTCCCGTTTCCGGAATATCGGGTACCCATTCGGCAAAAGCCTTGTCTTTCTTCTTTTCAGTTTTGGCAAAGCGTGCCGTGCCGGAGAGGAAAGGGTTTTCATTGTCCTGATAGATTCGTTTCCGTTGGGCAAATCCGGGTCGGGAGGTCTGTTCCCAACGTGCTTTCCGGCTTTTCACGTCCAGATAAAGGGAACCTTGTCCTCCATGTCCGCTCAGGCTACCGTCATTGTCTACGATGACTTCCTGCTTCTGCGTGTCCCTTTCGCGGGGAGTGAATACATTGGCTCCTGCATTCTCTAGCATGGGCAGGAGGTAGGGCAGGATGAAGGATTGGGTGAACTGGTCTTCTGTAGTGCAGAACAGCCTCGGGCGTTGCCATCCCCATTTGTCCTTGTCATTGATATAATATTTCCCGTGGCTTTGCCAAAGGGCGATGTGGCGTCCTTCCAGTCCGCGGGTGATGTCGTAGGGGCGCGAGGTACGGGTTACCCAGGGGGTACCTTTGTATTCCAGGTGGCTGAACAGACGTGCCTTGTCTTTCTTCCCTTTCCGGTAGAGGTTGGGGATAAGCTCTTCGATGCTCTTCCCGTCAGCAAAGACGGTGAGGTCGAAATAGTTCACCGGTCCTGGCAGGATTTGTCCCAGATGGCGGTAAATGGCATCGACGGTTTCAGGCCGTAGAGGCTGGTAGGCAAAGCGCTCGTTTGCATAGACAAGCAATTTCTTCTTCCGGAAGTCAATGCGGAAACTATCCAGCTTGCAGGTACCGATGTTGGCCGTATGGGTGGTGTATTTCCTAAAGAATGTCTGGAGGCGTTCTTCCACATTCTGCTCTAGTTCTTGTGCTGGAAGGAGGAATCCACACAAGAGCCATATGCCGGTTAGGATAAGTTTTTTCATACTGATGAAATATTGAAGTTGCCAATATCTGCTTTTACCAGACGGTGGTGCGTGCAAAAGTACATAAAAGAAAGCTTCACTGATGAGCGGGTTACTTTCTTTTTATTATTTTGCAGACATATAAGTAAGTCTTAAGAATTAAAAAGCATTAATCGGCAATCTTTTTCAGTTCTGTCAGTTCCGTAACTTTGTCCGGATAGAGGATGGCGTTGTGCGCAGCCATTTGAGCTGCTTTCTTATGGATTGGGTCCATTCCTTCGGGAGAATATGGGTTTTCTGTTACATTCTGATGGGTCAATGCCTCAAACCATGTGCAGGCAGCTGTATATCTGCCTATGGTTAAGTCAAGGTGGTATCCGTCCCTATTCATATGGTCGCCGATAAAGGAGGTACGTGCATTTTGTATGGCGGTTCCCGAAGGGATAATTTTCTTGATACCCACCAGGTTGGCGGCTTTCTTTACTGCATCCACAATGCTGGTGTACATTTTCATTTGGTTCTGGTCATAGTTTTTGAATCCGGTGTGGTTGGCATTGGTAGCATAAGCCCATGTCTGGTGCATCATTAATACGGTTTCCTTTCCAATTCGTTCCCTGATATAGTTAACCAATTCAGGTAGGGAAGCTTTGTAGCTGTCATAGATACCAGACAAAGGGCTGGCCTGCTGAACACTGATATAGTCCCATTTCTCATCGGCTAGTGCTTTCTCAATAGTCATTGACCGGGTTTCTGTTTTTTCCCCGTCTTTCTCTACTTTGCGATAGGCATAGGTCGGAGCGTTGTTGCGTATGTTTTGTACGTGCCGTTCCAGTGAACATCCTCCGATAAACATATTGCCGATAATCATGGTGATACCTTCAGCTTCTCCCAGTTCGTGCAAATATTGCTCTACTGCATCTTGTGAAAAGCTGTTGCCTATTGCCAATACTTTGATGGTGTCGTTATTGGCATGGCATCCATTTGCAAACAATGTAAATGGCGTGAGTAGGAATAAAATGACAAGGATGTTGATAGCATACTTTTTCATAATGGTGTTTGTTTTTAAGTTTTGTCGTTTCGATAAATAAGTAACAAAATTATTTGATTGTTTTTATATCTGCAAATATTCCTTGGGAATATAAGAAGGCTGAGACATGAAAAAATGAGATGCATTGCCGGAGCAATACATCTCATCCTATTGTTAATATTTTATTCGTTTATAGCGGAATGTATTCCACAAAGGCTTCCATCGCCTCATAGGAAGCAAGTCCGAGGCTGTCATACAAGGCAGCTGTTCCGCGGTTACGGTCCTCGCTGCGTTGCCAGAACAGACGTTCGTCATTGCCCAGGAACGGTGCGCTTTCCATCTGCGATTGATGCTTCAGGATAGAGTTACGCTTGGCACGCAGTTCTTCCGGGCTGATGGGCACAGCCATCTCGATGTTTTCGATTTCCCATTCGGCCCATGCACCGCGGTACATCCAGATACGGCATTCTTTCAACCATTTGGCACCTTCTTCTTTTTCTAAGTCAATGGCGGCAAATACGGCGTCCGTACAAACACGGTGTGTGCCGTGCGGGTCGGCCAGGTCGCCGGCAACGAAAATCTGATGGGGTTTCACTTCACGCAATAGGTTGCGTACAATTTCCACGTCTGCTTCGCTGATAGGATTCTTCTGTATCTTGCCCGTTTCGTAGAATGGCAGGTCAAGGAAATGACAGTGATCCAGAGGGATATTATTGTATGTACATGCAGTGCGTGCCTCGCCACGGCGAATCAGTCCCTTGATGGTCAAGATGTCGCGTGTATCCATGTCACCGTCTTTCTTCTCCTTCAAGTATTTACGGATTTCAGTATATTTGTCATTGATGACCTGGTCTTCGCTGTTGTTGAAGATTTGGTTGAACCCGTTGATGAAGTGCAGGAAGCGGATAACTTCTTCATCGCCTACGGCAATGTTACCGGAAGTTTCGTAAGCCACATGCACGTCATGTTTCTGCTCTACCAGACGACGGATGGTGCCTCCCATGGAGATAACGTCATCATCGGGATGCGGAGAAAATACGACCACACGTTTTGGATAGGGCTTTGCACGCTCAGGACGATAGGTGTCGTCAGCATTCGGCTTGCCGCCCGGCCATCCGGTGATGGTATGTTGCAGGTCATTGAATATCTTGATGTTCACGTTATAGGCTGAGCCGAACAATGCCAGCAGTTCGCTCAGACCGTTTTCGTTGTAGTCCTTGTTGGTCAGTTTCAGAATGGGTTTTCCGGTGAGTTGGCACAACCAGACGATGGCACTGCGGATGAGCTTGTCGTTCCATTCGCAGGAGGTTACCAGCCAGGGGCGTTGGATACGCGTCAAATTGGCGGCGGCAGACAAGTCGATAGCTACATGTGCATTGTTGTGAGTCTGCAGATAAGATGCAGGGATAGTATCTGTTACCGGACCTTCAACGCATTCTTTCACCTTTTGCGCTTTCTCCTCACCCCATGCCAGCAGATATATTTTCTTTGCCGAGAGGATGGTGGCTACTCCCATGGTGATGGAGCTGATGGGGGTATTTTCAATGCTACCGAACATCTTGGAAGCTTCATTGCGGGAGTCGTTGTCCAGCAATATCAGACGAGTGGTAGAGTTCAGGCGTGAACCCGGTTCATTGAAACCTATATTACCTACACGGCCAATGCCCAGCAAAGCGATGTCTAAGCCACCGAAACTTTCAATGCGCTGCTCGTAAAGACGGCAATATTCAAAGATGGCGTCTTTGGCGATGGTGCTGTCGGGGGTGAAAACATTCTGTTTGTCAATGTCCACATGGTCTATCAGCATTTCCTTCAATGCGTTGAAGTTGCTGTTGATGGCATTGGGAGCTAATGGATAATATTCGTAGAGGTTGAATATGACTACGTTGCGGAAACTTAATCCCTCTTCCTGGTGCATACGTACCAAGTCTGCATATACATTGCGCGGAGAGTTACCGCCTGCCAGTGCCAAGACACAGAAACGTCCCGCCTTTTGCTTGTCACGGATTAACTGTGCAATGTCAAGGGCAATCTGGTTGGCGCCTTCTTCCGCAGACTCATAAATATCTGTCGGGATTTTTTCCAGTCGGGTCAATACCGACCGTTCAAATGCATTCTCAGGTCTGTAGTACCTGGGGGAGACTCTGTTGAGAGTGATTTGAGAGCTTAGATTGGTTTTCATAAATTGAATATTAATAAATGATTAAGTATTGCGCTGTTCTTTCAATCAACAAATATACGAAAAACAATGTTCATTCGCATGTTGTTGAAGATTAATTAAGAGATTGTATTGGTTTCCGGTACAAGTTTGCCCATGGCCCATACGGCTCTTACGTTCAAGTCTTCGTCCATGACGATGATGTCGGCATCCTTGCCTTTTTGGAGGGAGCCTTTGCGGTCGTATACGCCCATAATCTTTGCCGGGGTTTCAGAAGCCATGCGTACGGCGTCTGCCAACGGAATTTCGGCTTTTTGTACCATGGTACGTATCAGTCGGTCCATGGTGGCTACGCTGCCGGCAAGGGCAGAATGGTCGGCAAGCTTGCAGACTCCGTCCTCGATGATAACGCGCGGGTCAAAGGCTTCCCGGCTGTCGCTTGCGGCACATGCCAGGGCGTCGGTTATCAGGCAGGTGCGTTCTACGCCTTTTATCTTGTAGACCAGTCGCAGGATGGTGGGAGGGACATGGATGCCGTCGGCCACCACTTCCACCGTCATGTCGTCCAGCAGATAGATGCTTTCTACCGTGCCTTCGTATTTGTACTCGCGGCGTTTGTGGAAACCGGGCATTGCATTGTAGAAGTGGGTGGCATGGGTATAGCCAGCTTCGTAGGCTGTACGGATGTCTTCAAACTCCGCTTGCGTATGGGCTACCGATGCCAAGATACCTTTGGCGGTGATGTATTTTCCGAACTGCATGGCTCCCGGAAGTTCGGGGGCAGCGTCCCAGCGCTTGATGCAAGACCAGGTTTCTACGATGGGAATATATTCGTTGGGGTCGGGACTCTTGATGTTCTCGGGGATTTGTCCGCCTGCCATCGCCATATTCAGGTAGTGCCCTTCCAGATGCAGGCCGAGGATAGGGCTGTCTTTTTCTTCCATCAGCTTGGTGCAGGTTTCGGCTGCTTGCTCAATCATGGGGACGGTGGAGGAGGAGAGGGTGGGGAAAATACTGGTCGTTCCATATTTCATATGGGTTTTGACGGCTGCACGGAAGGCATCTTCGGTACATTCCATAAAATCACGGCCTCCACCGCCATGAGCATGAATCTCCACGCCACCGGGGAGTACATACATACCTTTTACGTCTATCAATTGTGCACCGATTACGGCAAGGTCACAGTTGGTCACTTCCAATATTTTTCCGTCTCTGATGAGTACAGAGCCGTCTTTAAGCCATCCTTGCGGGGTAAGGATGCGGGCGTTGATAAGTTGGGTCAACATAGGATTTGGGGGTTAGAGTTGTTAAATTAATCATGTTGTCGTTTTGACATTGTTTCGGAGGGCAAAAATAGGTACTTTTTGGAGAAGATGTACTCCTTCTTTTTAGGTATTTTCATTAAATACTCTAAAAATGGACGTTTATTAGATAAAACTGTATGATTTGCAATGCATAGAGAAAGATGCCTATTCTTATTTTGTTCCTCCATAGAGGAGAGAATAGCTAATCTATCAGTTCCTATTCACAGAAAAGTAGTAGATATTGTATGTTTTTTCACCATCTATGGTGGTGAGGGAACGTTTGCCTGGGGAGACTGGAGGGAAATCTTGGTTACGCCTACACCGTTGCTTCTGTTTCGCCTGGGATGAGAGATAGCCATAATGAGAAGTGAGGCGGTTCAATGTCTTTAGGCCTATCTGTTGCAAAAGGTTATGGAACTTAGAGATGCTATAACGCTGTTACATCGTTACGGCGGGTATATTAAGCAAACGTGCCAAAGCCTCTGATTCCGGAGCGTCACCTTTGAACTGTAGACTGAAGTTTTTGAGGTAACTCCGTTTATATTGATAGGAATACCCGGTAATAACTATAAATCTTATCCATCTTCAAAGGCTATAAGTATTACCTTTTTTAGTGATGGGTAATTTTTTTAACTGTATTCGGGTATAATTTCATCTTATCTCCTGAAAGTACCCTTAGTCAATTCTTGATAGTTTAAGTGGTAGTGAAACTTTATCCTCCGGGTCGGAATAATCTAATGAGCTATATATCTGTTGGTAATTCTCGTCTAACATACCATTGATAGCTATTATGGCATCATCTATATGGAATGTGGCCTTTATATTTTCTTCATTTTGTTCCCATGTTCCTGTCATAGTTTCAGTTTCTCCATCTCCTTTAATTGTTAATTTAGCAACATTGTTTTTTGCAAATTGTAAAATAAGAGTAGCTTGTTCCTCGCCTATATTAATGCTTCCCTGATATATCCCAATAATAGATTTAACTTCTTGTTCTATTCTAAGAGTCGCACTTGCACCGTCCTCTTTAGTCCTGAATGTTACAGAGCCTATACGTTTGTTACTTTTAGTATTGGCCTCATATCCTATTTTGACTGGGATTTTGCCAGCTGGCATGTCTTTCAATTGTTTTTCTGATGGATTGACTGATAACCAGTCTGACACATTCTCAGTATGCCAGTCCGCATTTGATGAGACGTTGATTTCGAAATACCCCTTTTCTGCTGATACTGTTTTATACGTAATGTCAAGAGCTATTTCGGGATAGAAGATTTCTGTTGCTTCTTGTGTTATATTAAGGACTTGTATAATCTCTCCGCTTTTGAAAAGTACTTGCTCAGTCCGTTCTTTATAACCGGTATTGGCTGAATATCTGACTTTTACTTTGGTCTCTCCATTTCCGGATGGTGGGGATAGGGTTACCCAGCTATTGTTACTTATATTTGTTTCCCATGGAGCTTCATTAGTAGTAACGGTTATGTCAAATGAACCTGCTATATTAGTGACTTTTTGAGAATAAATATTTAATGAGATTACTGCATCGGCGGCTTCTTGTATAATGGTTAAGGTTTGCGATGCTGATTCTGTTTTGAAATATATCTCACAAGAACGTTTTTTGTTTAATGTGTTTTTCTTGTAAGATACTGTAATTCTTTTATTTCCAGTGGCATAAGATTCGCTAAGTTCTACCCATTCTGGTACCCCATAGGTAGTCCAATGGATGTTATTGGTATTTATGTCTATACTGAAACTACCCGCAGCAGCTTTTACTTCTTGTATGGAAGGTGTAATACTGATGGCTGTATTTGCTGCACTTTGTTTTACTGTAAATTTTTCCATGTAATCTCCTGCAGCAAAACATACTGTTCCCTCACGCTCTTCGGTTTCTGTATTTTCAGTATAACTGATGGTGATAACTGTATCATTATCACCCTTTTCTGGTGATACCTTCAACCATGGTGATATGTCTGTAATATTCCATGGCGCACTATTAGTTTTGATGCTAATTATTAGTTGACCAGCTGAGGAGGAAACTCTTTCTGATTTTTTACTTAAAGTAAATGTAGGTTCTTGTGATGATTTACCTTTTTGTGTCACTAGAATGCTTTGGTTTACAGAGCCGCAATTGATAGTAATGGTTGCTGAACGTACTTCTTGGCTGTCATTTGGAATGGTAGTGATGCTTATTTGTGCTTTTCCTGCCCGGCCATTATTGGGCTCTATTTTACACCATCCTATTGAGCGTGTTTCCATTACTGAAGCTGTCCGTTCTTTACTGGCTGTAAACGATATAGTAGCAT
>ERZ809152.267-NODE-267-length-31151-cov-13.527335_pt1 | contig 31151 bp, 38 predicted proteins | sample MGYA00520518_ERZ809152 | MGnify/ENA primary metagenome ERZ809152 (study PRJEB31570, sample SAMEA3212996) | Homo sapiens | biome: human-gut; feature: human gut; material: fecal | place: Sweden | collected 2011 ...
TGTGGATGTGTCAAGTATAGGACAAAAAAAATTTTATTTTTTTCTGCCGAAGACTATCTGACGCTTCCATCAGGTAGTCCCAGCACCTTTATTATCTTTTGATAAGTCATTCTTGTCCTGCTCAAGTTATCTCTGTTCTGAAAAAATATCGTCAAAATTCCATTCGATTTCAATTTCATCCTGACTATGAACACGGATCACCTTGATAACCTCACGCAGCTTCTCTGTATCGAACTTCTGAATTCCCAAGAAATCTTTTAGTTTTATTTTATCAGAAAGTTCATTTTGTTCAAGAAGCTTTTTACTATTCTTCGCATCTTCTATCTTTCGTTTTATTTCATCCAGCTGTACACTTATCTTTTCAGCTCTCTGCTTATACGAATCACGATCTATACGACCATCTTTGTAATCATCATAGAGTTTCATCTTTTCCGAGGTCAACTGTCGGCTCTGTTTTTGCAATTCTGTAGTATTGATCTCTTTGTATTCACATTGTCTTTTGGAAGATACTTTCTTTCCTTTTTTCAACATTGACGCTGCATACTGACGGACAAGCCCAAGGATATTCTCCTCCATCGGTTCCCTACGAATCACCAGACTTCGGCACACAGGATCACCATTGGTTCTGGCATCTGAACATTTCAGCAGATGCTCTGTTTCTTTTAACAGAGAATGCCCACAGTTGGCACATATCAGCAAGGCCGGCTGTTTTTTACGTCTTTCCAGAGTAAAATTGGTGCGTGATTCTGCAACACTTCTCTTCTTTTTCGGATGCATTTCATTTGCTTTTTCAAACAATTCCCTGTCTATAATTGCCGTATGATGATTTTCCAGGCGAACCCATTCTGTTTCATCATTCAGAACTGCTTTATGGCCCGTATGCATACTGCAACGTGTTTTGCCCCAGATTCTGGTTCCAATATAAATCTCATCCCGGACGATTGCCGATACTGTCGTAGGGCTCCAGTGTTTCTTTTTGATCGTGTCAAACCTCTGGAACTGCACCTGATCCCCTCTTGATAATTTCTGCTCATCACAAGTAGCAATCGCCTGTCTGTTCAATTCCCTTGTAATATCTGCAAAACTTGTTCCCTCCGCTGCCATCTGAAAAATCATTTTCACGACTTTTGCAGCCTCCGGATCAACTTCCAGCCTTCCATCTTTTCCTTTTTTATAGCCATATCTGGCATTTACCGGAAGACGTGTACCATTTTTTGTTCTCGTCTGCATTGCTGATGAAATTTTCTTGGACAAATCCAGGCTATACATATTGTATACCAGATTCTGCAATGCCACATTCATTCCACCAGTCATTCCGCTGCTTGCTGCACTGTCATAGCTGTCATTAATCGAAATAAATCGAATCTGCAGAAGTGGAAAAATATATTCAATATAAAATCCAACTTCCAGATAGTCTCTTCCGAATCTGGAAAAGTCTTTTACAACTACACAGCCGATTTCTCCACTTTTCATGTCATCCTGCAGCTGTTGAAATCCCTGCCGTTTAAAATGAGTACCGCTGACACCATCATCCACATATTCCAGGATATCTGCCTCATCTACACCCAGCTGATCAATCACAAATGATTTTAACAGAATTCTCTGAGAAGTTACACTGTCGCTCTCTTTTTTAGCTCTGCCATCTACATTGTCATCTTCTGCGGATAAACGGATGTAAACAGCTGTTTTTCTATGATCTGTCATCTTGACTGCGCCTCCTTCTCTTTCTTTAATTTCTGTAAATCTGCAAACTGATCGTCATATACCAGCTTGATCTCATAATCATACTTACCATGGATAATAATTGAATCCACAAAGGCATCTGCCATTTCTTTTGTCAGCTTACGCTTTGACATATAAGTATGTATCACTTTTCCCCATCCTTCCTCGATATGATAATCCTTGGAATACCGTACCTGTGCCGCCAATACTACATCCAGGCGGTTCTTGATGTTTTCTATTTCATTGGAATAGATACGGGAAAACTGCATGTATTCTTCTTCTGTAATCAGACGTTCCGAATAATCCTCATATAAATCAGATTTACGCTTGCTGATCCTGCTCAACTCCCGCCGAAGTTTCCCCACTTCCTTATCCAGAAGCAAATACTGTGTCTGGTTTCTGGAAGCAGAATTCATTTCACGGATCAGTTTCTCTGTATCCAATACGGCTTTCATATGTGACTGGATCAGGCGAAGGACGTCTTCATCCACGTATTCTTTTTTGACTCTGTGCCCCTTACACTGATTTCCTCCGGATTTATGGTTCGCATCTGCACCACAGATATAATAAAATGTCCCTGTTTTTTCTCTGGACAACACCATGCGGTTCCCACAACCCCCACACCTGATCTTGCCGGTATAGAAATTATGATTCCGAATGGCTCCATTATTCAGCTGATGCTTCTTTTTGTATGCTTCCGTAAATTCCCGGATTTTTTCCTGTACCTGCCGGAACAGTTCTTTATCAATAATTCCTTCGTGGGTATTCTCAGCATAGAGCCACTCACTCTCCGGTAGATTTCTCTGCTTGTTTCCTTGAAAAACACTCTGCTGATATTTTCCATATACAGAATCTCCGGTACAATGGACATCCTGAAGTACACGTTTCACTTCATAATTATTCCAAGGTTTGGATTCCGGTGAAGGCTTTTCGCCTGTTTTATAATATTCCCTCTGCAAAGTCGGGGAAAGGATACCATCTGTATTCAGTCTTTTTGCAATATCGCTGTAGCTGCATCCATCCATATACATAGTAAAAATTTCTCGTAAATGTCCGGCAGCCTCCTCGTCAACTACCAGCTGGTGTCTGTCCTGTTCTGATTTCCTGTATCCATAAGGTTCCCATGCACCAGTAAATTTTCCTTCTTTCCACAGGGCTTTTTTGGCACTGCTGATCTTTTTTGCAAGGTCTTTGGAATAAAACTCATTGATGATATTTTTTAAGGGAACTGTCAGATCCACTCCCTCACGGAAAGAATCAAAGTCATCCGTCACAGCAAGAAACCGCACATGAAAAAACGGAAATACACGCTCAATATAATTACTTGTCTCTACATAATTCCTTCCAAGTCTGGATAGATCCTTTACAATCACACAGTTAATTTTTCCATGCTTGATATCTTCCATCATCTGCGTAAAACCAGGACGGTCGAAATTTGTACCAGAATAATCAGAATCCTTATATATTTCTGCAACTGCGATGTCTTCCGTATCTGCCACAAAGTTTTTCATCAGTTCCACCTGGGTTTCTATCGTTCCTCTTTCTAAGGTTTCTTCTGTTTCCATTGAAATTCTGGCATACAATCCTGCCCGGAACGGTCTGCTCACCTCTGTCTGGACGGTTGCACTGCTGACTACTTCCGGAATGTTTTTCCTGCTCTTTCGTGCCATTTTATACAACCTCCTTTACATTGACCTGCAGATTGTTATCATCATCTATTACCATATCAACTCCCATAGCAGGTAATTGATTCAGCAATGTCTGATAACAATCATCAAAATCAAAAGTGATCTCTATATTCTTTTTATCATATACTCTGATTTGCCTGATCAGTTCTACCACCACAGTGCGGGACAGTTCTTCAATATCCTGATATTTCACAAAATAATCCAGCCAGGTATTGGCTTTGTCTGCTTTTTCCAGCTCGTTATCCATTTCTTCCTGGATCGCACGGATACTCTCTTCCGCATTTCTAAGCCGCTTTCCATAGGCTGCATGAAGCTCTACATAGTCTTCTTTTGATACAATGCCCTCTTTCATATCCGAATAGAGCATTATCCGTAACTCCTTACAGCGTTCTGTCTCCTGCTTTTTCTTCTCCAGCCTGTCCTGCAGCTTCTTCATATTGATCTCCTGAAATGGCACAGTACCAATAAATTCCAGGATTCTTTTCAGGTGCAGGATATTCTGGATATGCTGTTTCAACATCACCAGTACGGCATCTTCCAGATCCTTTTCCGGTATTCTGTGACTGGAACAGTGTTTTGTTTCTTTATTTGTGGAACATAGATAATAAGCATATTTTTTTCCTGCCACAGTGGAAACCTTTCTTGTCATAGGTGCACCACAATCCGCACATACAGCAATTCCGGACAACAGATATACCTGCTTTTGGTAAGGTGAAGTACGTGTATCCATGCCCAGAAGCCTCTGCACAATTTCAAAATCACGGTCACTCACCAGTGGCTCATGATTTTTCTCAATCCGGATCCAGTCATCTTCCGGTTTCACATAAGTCTGCTTCACTTTATGGTTCGGTGTTGTCCTTTTTCCCTGCACAAGATTTCCGATATAAACCTCGTTTTCCAGTATCCTACGGACTGTAACGGAACTCCAAAGTGCCTGTTCTTTCTGCCGGAAGCCAGTTTCATAATGACTGCCGCTGCTGATTTTATATTCAAATGGGGAAAGAATACCCAGTTCATTTAAACGATTAGCGATCGCATCCTGACTCATTCCCCGCAGCTTCATCTTAAAAATATCCTGTACTACACTGCCTGCAGATGGGTCAATCTCTAATTTATGCTTATCTGTCTTTGTCTTCCTGTATCCAAATGCTACAAACGGAGTCACGCACTCACCTTTTTTCCTCTTAATCTCAAGATTACTCCTGATCTTAATAGAAATATCACGACAATAAGCATCGTTGATTAAATTTTTAAATGGGATAATGATTTCGTCTGCCTGATTCTTTCCCTTAAGACTGTCATAATTATCATTGATAGCAATAAAACGCACACCAAGAGCCGGGAATAATCTCTCGATATACTTCCCGGAATCAATATATTCCCTTCCAAATCGTGATAAATCTTTTACCACTACGCAGTCTACAATCCCACGCCGGATATCTTCCAGCATTGCCTGGAATGCAGGGCGCTCAAAATTAGAGCCTGAGTAGCCATCATCAACTCGGACTGAAACAACTTCTATATCTTTTTTGTCTTTCAGGAAATCCAGAATCAAAGCTTTCTGGTTAGAAATGCTGTTACTTTCCAGTTTTGCTGAACTAGAAATATCGCCATCTTCTTTAGATAATCTGACATAGATGGCGGCATGATAGATTTTATTGATATTCTGATACATATCTTACCTCCTTTTATTACGTCAGAAAATCCATGTAATAAAAGGGGGCTGCATAATTTGTCCTTACTGACATTCTAACACAGTCCCCTCAATCTTGCCAGTACTTTTTCAGACACTCAGAAGCATATTCTCAAATGCCTGCTCCATAGATATACCGTTATTGGCAAATCTGACTTTTACTTTCATATTGCCGATCCGGACCAAATATGGATTTCCTACTTTATTCAGAAAAATATCTCTCCGTTCCTGAAGCGATTTATTTCTGTCTGCTTTTATCATCCGTAGATCAGTCATTTCATTGATATCTACATCACTGAAATCCTGCTCCAGATAGTTTCTATATTCCTCTGCCGTCATGCCCTTCTCCTTCCATTCCCATCTGAATCTGTACTGCTTTCAGTACCCGATCCAGGCTCCACTTATTTACTCTTCCGCATTTCTCAATAATACATTTCGTAGAAATGCTCATAACCTGTTCAGCCAGTGCCAGGCTTCCTTTTCGGATTCCCGTCATATCATATTTGCTGATAAATACATGTGTTGGCAAATACCGTTTCTTATAAATTCTTGATGTCAGCGGAACTACCGTTATGACTGAACTGTATGTATTGGCTTTATTATTACTCACTACGATCACCGGTCTTACTCCACCCTGAACAGATGTTGTAGGAAACATACCGAGATCTGCCCATAAAATATCTCCTCTGCGGATTGTCATTTGTCCTCTCTCCAATCTATTATTTTTATTTGTAAAGCATCCATAGCGCTATATTGGCTCCACAGGAATACGGCAGAGTTTCTTTCCCATAGGGAAAGCTCTGCCGCATAACCTCTATAGCCAATTTGATTATTAAACAGTGCTCGCTCGATTCTATTTATCCTCGATACCCCGAATCGTTACTCCCGCATATGCAGGAAGGGAATAATAACCTGCCCAGATGCATACTCCGGACCACAACCCGGAAACTCTCGTTTCCAGGCTCCAGCAGTTCATAGGTTTACCAGTTACAGACTTCTCAGGATCTGCAAGTGTATCGCATCTCATACATATCATCGCATCACCAGCCTGCCAGCTGGCTTCGGTCAGTGCTTTTTCGCAGCATTACAGACTGAACTAAAAATCTTTGTTTTGTCTTATAATCCTATAGCGGCATCTTCCTCGTGCTCTTTGCATGAAATGTCACGTCAGTTATTATTGGATATTCAGTTATCATGGTTCATTTTAGGAAGTCCTTTAACTTCCTCTAATTACTAAAGTCAAATGACTTTGGCAAATGCAAAAGATTTTGAAAAATTTTTTAAAAAAATTTATTCATATACATTTCACGCATCTTATTAAGAGTGGATTTCAGCTTGTATGACAGCATCTGTCTGGAAATCCCCATAATCTCCGCCATCTGTGTCTGTGTCTTGTTTTCAAAGAAAATGCCATAAATAATCATGCGTTCCTCTGAGTTCAGTTGATTGATCACTGTGTGAATATCCTGCTGTTCCATTTTTGTCAGTACACAGTGCTCCACATCACAGTTCAGATCTGGAAAATCCTCAATCATGAAGCCTTCTCCATCAATGGACTGACCGCTGTAAGGTACTTCTCTCAGCATCTTATCCACAACCTCACCCAGTTCATTCTTAATCTCAACTTTTTTTGCCTTGCTGCTTCTGTAAAAATTATTCATCGCATACGCAACTTCTTTTGTAATCTCGATCATTTCTCCATCAATATTTGCGTAATACTTTCCTTCGTAAAAATATGGGTGTTCAATATACATATCCGTTCCTCCTGAATTTGAAATCTTGTTGCTCGTTTCAAATCCAGAAGGCGGACCTCTGTTTAGGATCATGCCTGCTCCGCCTTTATCCTGCCGGGATACGCCCGCAGTTATTGGCTGAGAAATTCAGGCACGAAAAAAAGCCCCAGTAGTTTTTTCTTAACTACTGAGGCTTTCGTCTCTTTCTTGTATTCAGTTATCTATGCCTTCTTTCATCAGCATAATCATTGTATCAGGATAAAGTTCACAAAGTATCCGCAATATATTCCCATAAGTTCATATCATTATTGGAATCGTACATATTTCAGTATAAAAAGTTCATCGTGTTATTCTTCTACTTCTTTTCCATCTATATATAGTTGAAATTTATCAGGATTATTGACTACATCATAGTCCTTTCCGTATTCTACAGGTCTATATTCGGCTGTCATTACCGATTCCCCATCTTCAATATCCTCTTTCCATAAATAGATGTTCATATCAAGGCTCGTCGCATATCCCCTGTCTGTGGAGAATTTTGTCGAATAAAATGAATCATCCTTGTACATCTGCAAAAGTTCTCTTGCAAAAGCTTCTTTATCCCCGATATGTCCCCGGTTAGCAACCACTGTAATATTTTCATCTCGATTTACGGAAAATGTTCCAACTACATCCGGTTCGCCTTCCTTATGACCAGATTCAGATTTCCCATAAATACTTCCTGCAGCAATTATCAAGATCACTGCTCCTGAAATCAATGCAATTATCTTTTTCTTCATATTTTTATTTTCCTTTTAGTTTTTTTACTGCGTAATTGATTACTTCTTCCGGTGTGGGTCTGTCTCCTTTAAGTGTCATTTTCTTCCATTCTTCCTGCACAGCCGGATCGGGATTATCAAATCCTGCATCTATGGCTATCTGCATTTCTCTGCGTACCTCTTCTGGTGTTGTGTTGTACTTTTCTGCAATCTTCTCATAAATAGTTTTCTCTCTCATTCATTTTCCTCCAATATATAAGTAGAATTACACCTTGTTCTATAGAACTAATTTAGCATATTTCTATTATCATGAAAAGACACTTTACAACTTAAAGCTGAATAAAAGGTCAAAAAAAGAAGAGCTACTCGCTCTTCCCAGTTTGTCATATCACTCTTCCAATAATGTGTGAATTACTTTGATCATTTTTTTCTGCTCTTTGATCGGAAGTTTTTCAATTTTTTCTGTCAGCTCATTGGTAACACCTGTAACTGAATGTGCCACAACATCAATCAAAAGAGTATCTGCAGAAACATCTAATGCATTTGCAATTGCAACAAAGGTATCCAATTTTGTAACTTTCAAACCTCTCTCTATTACACTCACATGCGTCGGGCTTAAATTTACTAATGCAGCCAGTTCCTCTTGCGTGAGATTTTTTGCTTCTCGTGCTGATTTGATTCGCTGTCCTACTGCTTTCAAATCCATCGTAACACCTCCTCCAGAACGAATAATCGTTCTGAATTTAGTATACTTGTGGATATCTTAAATATACAGAATCACAAAGCCAAGTTCTAATTCTACAGAACTATATTCAAAGTTTTTCTTTGCATTTTCGTAAAAAAGCGTTATGATTGAATCAGTTAAATCAAAGGAGGTATCAAATCATGAAATCACATAAATACTGGTCCTTAGGCGCACTTTTCTGTATGTTGGGATGCATTTATTCTGGAATCAAAAAATCTATGACTGCACATAAATACTTTGCCTATTCTTCATTGCTTTGTATGGGCATGTCCATTTATTCCGGTCACAAACTGGTTTCTCCAAAGAAGAAAAAAATCACTGAATCAAATAATAGTGAGAATAGTTAAATAAAAAATTGACCTTTATTCATCAAAGACAAAGTTGCTGGAGAATATTTTTTCTCTCCAGCAACTTTCTTTATCTTTAAGCCATTGAGATACAATACTGTCCAATCAGCTTCATCCAACTATTATATTTATTCTTTTCACACACCTTTCGGCAAATTTCATTTTCCATCAATACACAGAACATCTTATCATAATCAAATGCCCAAACAGCACCATTCACATGGTTTTCCACTGCTTTCTGATCTATGCTTTTCAAGCGTGTGACCATTTTTTCAATTTCTCCATTTCCCAAGTTACCGATATTTTTGCAGATAAACCGAAAGAAATTCAACGTTGCATATTCATCATGCCAATGGAACTCTTCTGGATTGTTTTTAATTTTACTGGCTCTCAGCTGTTCTTTGATTATCTGAGCAGCTACACCTTTCATCGAATCTTCGTATCTCATATTATTCACCTACTCTTCCTCAACGCCCAGTGACGGTTTAAATCTTTTATCCTTTGCCTGCGGTACCACGATCTCATAAAAATAAAATCCTAAATACCCAAGTGCCTGCTTCTTCATTTTATAAAAAGAAGTCCTGCCTATTCCTAACTCCTGCTGTACTTCCACATCTGTCTTATTATAATGACTGCAAAAACAGGAATGAAGGATTTCACTGAGCATCACACCATTCGGTGCATAGAACTTCACCAAAGTCATTCCCCGATAGATCATGTCCGACAATCCATAAATAATCATCAGATTATTCATCTCCCGGTGCATCTTTGGCACATTCAGCTGGTTGTTATAAATGCTCAGATAACTCAATGCATATGCCATATCTTCATTGATTTTCTCCTGGCATTCCATATCCAGTTCTTCTAACACAATTTGATTTTCCAAAATCAATTTCTGATAGCTTGTCATCAGTTCCTTGATATCTGTATAATGTCTCTCCATCGTTACTTCCAGATAATCCTGTGCATGGCTTGCCATCTGGAAGGTAATCTCTTTCATTGATTTAATTGCATAATCTCTGTCTGTCATCAGTTTCAAAATCTCCTTATCATCATCACACTAACTGGCGGTCTTTCAGACCAGTTCGCTTTCCCCATGATTTTGATGGGAAGCAATTACTTACTACAACTTGCAGAAGCGGATATCCAAAAGGCATTGTGGGAGCTGCCTTTGCTGACCGGAATCCATCTTCTTATGTAAAACCTACAGGAATATAAAGGGAAAGTGACTATCCCTGCCGGTTAATAATCCAAATAATATCGTCTATACCAATCTCTCCTTATGCTGTTTTTCTCTCCATAAACCATTTATCCACTTCATAAAACAAATGGCTTTCCTGTCCCTGTATCATACAGGTATACATCATTCCTACACCGCCTGCCTTTCTGCTGGCACATCGCTCAATTTTCAAAATTCTGTCAATGTTATATTTTCTTCCATCTTCCCAGGTGAAAAATATAGGAACCAGTTTTCCGTCTTTCCGAAACTCTGCCACTACATCTACATACACTTTATTCATACCGACACCTCACTATAAGATCTCTATTGCTCTTGGCGATGCCGGAATCCTTCGGATATATCCGTTTTGTTCCAACTGCTTAATTCTGGAAAAAGCAGATGACGTTGATCTTACTCCGATCAGTTTTCCAAATTCCCGAACTGTCGGCGGATATCCATGCTCCTTCGTATAATTCAAAATGCACTGATAGCTTTCTTCCTGTTTTCTGGTTAATGTCTGTTTCAAATCTATCCCTCCCATTATCCATGAAAATAACTGTGTGGATGAACTGTATGTGTACCAGCGTCCAAGTGGGATAAGACTTTATCCTGATACATAACTGCTCTCTGTATACTGAAATAACCAAACCGTCGTCTGATCTCATCTACAGTGCGATCCATCTTTTCCAATTTTTCCTGTTTCTCTTGATTACCAAAAAGTTCCAACTGGACGGGAATATCATCCAACACAAGATCTACTGCTCGAATACCAAGGCTTCTGATTGGATGCTCCCATTTATAATAATCCTTAAACAATTGAAATGCTGCTGTAACAATCTCATCTGTTATATTTGTTGGATGATGTAATTGTTTCTGCCTCGAAAAACGAAACAAGCCATTGTCTCGGACCGTAATTTCTATCGTTTTGCATTTAAAACCATGTTTTCTTAATCTTGCTGCAACGCTTTCTGCCAGTGCCATCTGAATGATCCAGACATCCAGATCATCTTCTAAATCTCTTGGAGTTGTGGTACTATTACCAATTGACTTCACCGGAGCTGTATACCCATCTTTGCAAACTGGATCATCGTCCCAGCCATTTGCAAATGACCATAACACAATTCCCATCTTTCCAAAATGGCTTTCTAACATTGCTTCATCACTTTCTGCAAGTTCCCCAATGGTTCGAATCCCCAGCTTCTGAAGTTTCTTCCGAGTCTGTCTTCCAACATAAAGCAGATCCGATGCAGGAAGCTGCCAAATCATACTTTTATAATTCTCCCGGTTAAACTCTGTAATCGCATCTGGCTTTTTGTAATCTGAACCAAGTTTCGCATAAATCTTATTCCAGGAAATTCCAATACTTACCGTTACACCCAGTTCGTATTTAATCCGATGGCTGATTTCTCTTGCAATCGTTATTCCGCTTCCTTTCAGATTTCTACTGTCTGATACATCCAGCCAGGCTTCATCAATCCCATATGGCTCGATCTTGTCCGTATACTCCGAATAGATTTCTCTTGCCATCTGTGAAAATCTCAAATACAAGTCCATCCGTGGTGGCACAAAAATGATTTCCGGACAAATCTGTTTTGCCTGCCATAATGCCATTCCGGTCTTTACACCTTTTCGCTTTGCAATATAATTTGCTGTCAGCACAATTCCATGTCTGGCTTCCGGATCACCGCCAACTGCAAGAGGCATTCCGGCAAATTCCGGGTGATGCAGCATTTCCACACTTGCATAAAATGAATTCATGTCGCTATGAAGAATTGTCCTGTCTCCCATTAACTCCACCACCTTCTCTCTGTTTGGTTTATTGTCTTATCAATTTCTGTATGCTTAGTATATATCTCCGTATTGGAGATAGTCAAGCGACATCTTGGTCGTATTGTCTCCTTTTCGGAGATTTTTCTTGATTTTTGATTTTATTCGGGTTATAATGCATATAGAAAAATCAAAAAGAAATGAGGCGAACATATGCGTGCTTTCGGAGAAGTATTAGTAGAAAACAGAAAAAGGAAAGGCTACTCCCAGGCGGATCTGGTGGACTTACTTGCTCAGGAAGGAATTGAAGTTACTACGAAAGCAGTCTCCAAATGGGAGAATCTAACAAGAGAACCCTCCTTACACACAATCCTGACAGTTTGTCAGATTTTAGATATTGAAGATATATACGAAGAATTTTTAGGTGAAAATCCATTTGATCATGTCATGGAAAATTTGAATGAAGACGGCAAAGCTAAGATTATTGAATTTGCCAATCTTCTGCGAGCGTCCAGAAAGTATCTTCCGCATAGAGCCGATATCATTCCATTTGAAAATTATCAGCCGATTGCAGTAGAGCCAGCTTCTGCCGGTACTGGAAATTATATTGAAGACAGTGTAAAAGAAAGTTACAATGTCGGTCATCTCGCACCTGAAAAGACGGATTTTGGAATCCGTATATCTGGTGACAGTATGGAACCAATGTATCATACCGGAGATGTTGCATGGGTTCATAAACAAGACAGTATCTCCAACGGTGAAATCGGTATCTTCTATCTCAATGGCAATACCTATATCAAAGAGCTACATGACGGTCCGGATGGAGTTTATCTGGTTTCATTGAATGAAAAGTATCATCCAATCCAGATTTATGAATCTGATTCTTTTAAAATCTTTGGGAAAGTAATCGGAAAATGCAAAGGAGCAGAAATCCCTGGTTTTCATTAAAGATCGACTGCAGACTTCTAACCTGCTCTTGCTGAAAATAATAAAGGAAGTGATAAAATGGCAATTAACAACACACTTAAAGATATCCGTGAAGAACGAAATCTCGTTCAGGCAGATCTTGCAAAAGCTGTCGGTTCTTGCAGTGATACCATCGGACGCATTGAGCGTGGTGAGCGAAATGCCTCTCTCGAAATTGCAATCCGTCTGGCACATTATCTGAAAATGCCAGTAGAAGAGATTTTTCAAATTGAAGACTGAACCGCAAATATCAGAAAACCGAGGACTGTTCCCCGGTTTTTCTTTTTCGCTAAACTATTTAGAGTCCTTTTACAAACTCAACTGCATTTTTTATATCTTTTCCATCTGGATGTCCTTTTGCTATACCACCCACCAGTTTAAATGGGCCAAATGTGTCATAGCCCTTGCATCCGAATTTTCCGATTGCTGTAGAATGCTTCTTGCCCAAAATCTGCTCTATGGATTTATAATTCGCACTTCCACCATAAGTACAGATCAGAAATACCCCTTTGTCGTCCGGTAGATTCTTCTCTGCAAATCCCAATATCGACTGATGAAATTTTGAAAAATAGATTCCTGATGCAAACCCAATCGTATCATAACTGCTCAGATCTGCATCTGGCTGTTTTACAGCATCAATCAAATCAACCTGACACTCTTCTGCAATGCTCTTTACTAATTTCTCTGTGTTTCCATGATGCACAGATGAATATACGATTACCTTTCTCATCATTCTTCCTTTCCTCTATTCCCATCAATCATATCATAGCTCATATCCAAAAAATCTAATGTCTTTGCTTCACTTACTGAACCATCCAGTAAAATTGTGATCCAGTGCTGTTTGTTCATATGGTATCCTGGCAAAAATCCAAAGGTCTGAATAATCATACTTGTCATTTCCGGATCACATTTTACATCCATAATATCGACAAATTCATTTCCTTCTAATCCTAGTTTGCATTTTTCAACGCTCATGACCACAGCATACCATTTTCCATTCTTATGTCGCAACACAGCATTATCTAGTGATTGTGCCCATAAATACTCCGGCATCGTACCATACTGTTTCTTCACATATTCAAAAATTTCTTCTTTCTTCACAATCTATTCAACTCCTGATTCTCCTGATATCCTGCCCATAATCATACCATATTTTCACTTCCCGTGCTACCTGCCAAATTCTTTTGCATTTTCCCGGTTCTCCTGACTTTAACTAATAGAGGGGTAAAACAGCAAGGACAGGAAGTGAGGATACACTTCCGGGAAATCCCAATTTAGGGAACCCTGCCCTAAATTGAAAAAACGCTGAAAGCAACGATACTACTGCCCTCACAGAAAGGAGAACCCGCCAATGGCTGAAAGAAAGAGAAACAAAGAAATCCATTTCTATGTCACCGAAGAAGAACGAAAGCTAATCCGCAGGAAGATGATAGAATCAAAGACAAAAAACATGGGAGCTTATCTGCGCAAAATGGCAATCGACGGTTACATCGTCAACGCAGATACCACTCCACTTAAGAAACAGTATGAGGAAATGCACAAGATTGGTGTAAATATCAACCAGATTGCAAAAAAGGTAAATACCACCGGAGATCTATATCCGGAAGAAATGCAAGAATTGAAAGAGATGGTGAAAGAATTATGGCATATCTTAAGATCTTCCCCATTAAAGTAACAGACAAGAAAGCTCTGGACTACATCACGAATCCAGATAAAACAGATGAAAAACTGTTAGTTTCCAGTTTTGGCTGTTCCCCGGAAACTGCAGATTTGGAATTTGCTCTCACCAGAGAAGCAGCAAAAAAGAACGTAATGGACAAAGGCGATAACCTGGCATTTCATCTGATCCAGTCATTTAAACCTGGAGAAGTTAATGCCGAAACTGCCCATCGCTTAGGACGGCAATTTGCAGATGAAGCACTGAAAGGAAAATATGAATACGTGATCAGTACCCATGTTGATAAAAATCATATCCATAACCATATCATCTTCAACGCAGCAAGCTTTGTTGACCATCACAAGTATGTTTCCAATAAGCGGAGCTACCACAAACTCTGCAGAATCAGTAATCGTATCTGCCATGAAAATGGACTTGTCACCAGTATGCCAACCGGAGAAAAAGGTAAAAGCTATAAAGAGAACATTGAATACCATCGTGGCACCAGCTGGAAAGCCAAACTGTGTGTCGCAGTTGATAAAGCAATCTGGACTTCCATCAACTATGAGGAATTTCTACAAAAGATGCAGTTAGCAGGATATGAAGTTCGACAGGGAAAACATTTATCCTTCCGTGCACCAGAGCAGAAAAACTTTACTTATATAAAATCTCTTGGAAACTATTATTCAGAAGAAAATGTCCGCATACGTCTGGCTAAAAATCGTAGCAAAGTGAAAGCTCCAAGGCATCTGTCCAGAGAAGCTCGCCTGTATATCAATATTTCCACTTATGTCACGACCGGCAATCGAGAAGGATTTGAACAATGGGCAAAACTCAGTAATCTAAAAGAGGCGGCCCGGACCTTCAACTATCTTTCCGAAAATAATCTGCTGAATTATGAGGACTTTCAACAGCATGTTTCTGATATTGATGCTTCTGTTAAAGCTACTAATCAGAGGATAGCGGAAATCAGCAATGAACTGACTACACAAAAAGTCATCCAGAAACACTGTGATTCTTACCGGCTCTGTCGTAAAGTGATTGAAGATTGCAAATCTGCTAAAAATCCAAAAGCATACCGGAGCAAACATCAAGCAGAATACCAACTCCATGATTCACTTAAAAAAGAGCTTCAGGATCTCGGTGTCACCAAAATCCCAAGCTCTAATAAAATCGAGAAGCGGATTGAAAATCTTGAATCTGAGAAGGCTACTACTGTCCGTGAAAAACAGGAATTGCAGAAAAAGCAGAAAACCTTGGAAATCATTCAGCAAAATTTCTCTGTGCTGCTCGATGCTCCTGAAATCAATTCAGACTTACTTCCGGCAAAACGGAAAACTATTTCTGGCACAAGAGATAAATAAGATTGCACTGACATCTCAATTATTCTCTTCCAAATCTTCCCAAGGTTTCAGACCCATTTCTTCCCAGGTGACACCATACGGTGCACCTCCGGAGGTATGTCCGGCAATAAAGAAAAATCTGTCATCTTGCAAGATTTCTTCTTTAGCCAAATTATCTCTTGTTTCTTTTTTCCGTCTTGCTCGCCTCTGCTTCTTCTTTTGTTTCGCAACAGTTGCTTTTTCCTCCGGCGTTTTCTTATGTTTTTTTGCCAGAAGTGTTTCCAGTGTAATTCCATTCTGAATGTCTCTCAGTATACGTTCTTCATAACTCATTTCACGCTTTTCCACAATTTTATAAAATTCTTCATATTCCGTTTTAGGAGCAAGCGATTGAACTGCTGCAAACAACCTTTTGCATATATCATTCATTTCAGCAGCATCCGGCATTCGCTGATTCTCAAGATAAAACTTCAAGTACATTTTGTATGTTTTATCTGCTATTGCACTCTTCTGTTTTTGTTTTAAGTCTTTATATTTCCTATCTGCTCTTTGCATTTATAGACCCGCATTCAACATCAAGTACTCTTCTCTGCTTTCTTCATTTATCCATACATGCTTTTAGACTCATCTAAATCTTTCGTAACATTTTATCATATTTCATTTGCTTCACACCTTTTTATCTCTTGCCTATTATAACTTTTTCAAAATAGAAACTGTTTTTTGCTTTATCTGCTTTTCCATTTTTTCAATTTTCTCTCTCAATATTTGATTTTCTTCTGAGATCTCTCTGTTCCTGATAGCAAGCTCTTTACTCATCTCTTTTTCTTTTAGCACTTCTCTTTTCAAGCTTATAATTGTTTGTTTTGATTCTTTATCTTCCGGCACAACCGTCTGCTTCCATTCTTTTGATTGCTGATTGTAAAGGGCGCTGTCCAATTGCGAACGTATCGTGTTGTTTTTATAAAAGAAACCTCTTGAAAGCCCTGTTCTCCTTACTAATTCAGCCACTGTGATTTTTCTGCATGTTCCACCATTTCTGAAATAGCTTTTTGGGCAAGAAGTATTTTCTTTTGGCTGTTCGTTTTAGTAATTTCTACCATTTTGTCATATTTCATAATTATCCCATCTTTCAATTAGGCTTAAAATCCATTTTTTTCATATCCTTTTAATACTTGCCTTAATTTCTCATTCTCAATAATTAATTTTTCTTCATGAATCTCTGCCTTTCGGAGTTTCATTTCTAACCTAGCAATATCCGTTTTTAATGCGATAATCGTTTCTTCAGCCTCAATTGCTTTTATGATTTCAATACTGTTACATGGTTTTTGCTGCTTTCTCTTGGCTTCATCTAATACCGCTTTTATCTCTTTATTCCGGTAAAAAAAGCTATTTGATAATCCTGTAGCTTTTTCAATCTCTTGAACAGTTATCTGTTCTCCGTTGATCAGCATTTTTTGAATCTGCCTTTTTGCTATCTTCACCTTTTTCTTGCTCTTTTCCTGGCTTATTTCGACAATCCTATCATATTTCAAAATCGTAAACGGTGAATAGTAGGTACCAAGATTTTCGCTTGTTTTCATGAGATAATTACTTTGAAAAATCTAAGGTTTTTTAGAGGAGGAACAATCTCATGGATAAAATAACTCATAAAGTTCGGTGTGAACAATGGACAAATATCATTAAAGAATGTCTTGCTAGTGGAATGCCAAAAACGACTTGGTGCCGAGAGCATGGTATTTCAGATAAATCATTTTTTTACTGGCAACGAATTCTCCGAGAAGAAGCATACCTCACGACATTAGAGAACACCTTGACGCCAGCTGTTAAAGAAAATTCTGTTCCAACAACTACAGATTTCGTCGAAATCAAAATGACTGATCAAACAAGTTCATCTGCCAGTCCTTTTAAACCGGATGTTGTTATCCGAAGAGGGTCAGTTTCAATTGAAATATCAAATACAGCTACGGATGAACTTCTAAATAAGGTTGGGGGACTTCTACATGCTTAATGATGCTGTCGGATTTAAAAAAAATTTTATTGCCACAGGGTTATCCTCACAATATTTTTATCCTCATCTTTTTCATGATGCATTAATTTCAGCCAGTTTTTCAATAGAAATATGAGGATAAAAATTTATATGCGATAATGAAATCATAATAAAACCGGAAGGATGTGATTTCATGAATTACAATGAAACTGTAGAAAAAGTAATGATGCTGCTGAAAGAAAAGGAGATGTGATCCAGCAGTCAGAAGTCGCATAGAGATTGCTATGAATCCCTTGGGCTTTTTATAAAGGCTTATCATCCAACAAAGGAGCCAGACTCGCCACTGATATTTACAGTCATAAAAGGCAGGAAAGATAGGATGTCTGTAGGAAATGTAGAGCGTATCATAAAAAAATATGCCTCCAAGATGCGTCCTGAACATCCTAATCTGCCGGAACACTGCTATCCGCACATGGTTCGCCGAACCCGTGCAACAAATCTGTATCAGGATGGAACTGAACTAGAACTTATCTCCAGGATACTTGGACATTCTTCAACTGAGACTACCCGCATTTACGCGGTTCCTTCAGTGGAAATGATGCGCAAAGCAATGGAATCCGGCAAAATGTCAACAGATGAAAAACCGCTGTGGCCTGATGATGAAGCAGAAATGGCACGAATCTGTGGTTTAAGATGAAAATGTTATCCTCATCTTTTTGAAGGGAAGACAAAGAAACATGACTGTTGCCAGAAAAGATGAGGATAAAAAATCGTAAGGATAAACCGGTTGCCAGATATACTTTTTTAAATCTGGAAGCGTCTACATCATTTAACATAAGCAAACGCCTCTACCAGACTACGGAGCAGTTCTGATGAAGCACCTGAAAAAACTTCTGCCGAAAGTCCTTTTTCTGTTTGAATGCGAATCATCGGTTTGCTTTCTTCTGAAAGGATCCGCCCCGTTTTTTCTGGTAAAGTTTCTCTTGGCTCAGAAACAGATAATTCTACAAAAGTTGGAACGGAATCTGGCATCTGTTCCAGATAAGCTTCCCGAACACGGCGCAGACGATAGTAATAATTTACTCGAGTCAGATGATTCTGTGTGCACCAAGTTTCAATATCCATACCTTTTGGTCGATTCTGGCAGTCATGGATTTGTTTCGCCCATTCCTTGAGTCTGACTTGTTTTGCGACAAGTGCTGGTTGTGTAGTCATAAATCCCTCCTACTGTTTACACTGTCAAAAAAGTTAAGTACTTAACTTTTTTAACAATGTCTCGTTTGTTGAGTTTATTATGACAGAAAGCGGAGAAAAGAAAAAGGTACTCTCGTTTCACCGTTTACTTCAAAACAATCAATATATCAAAAATTCATTCACAATTTCATGTACAGAAAAGGAGTCGCACATCAGTTTCATAGTGTGACAACTCCGTATATCTAGCTATATCTACTGAGCGTACAACTCCTAATTTTTATGAAGTATAAGTACTGCTTCTAAATAATCTTCTCCAGACTTATGTATTTCCATCAACTCTCACCTTTCTGCTACAATGCATTTATGGATAATTCATTTACAACTGATAAAAAATATCCCTAAACGGACAGCTTCTGCTCTGCATTCCACATGCTTGCATATTTTCCATGTTTTTCTAACAATTCATCATGAATTCCAGATTCTATAATATTTCCATCCGATACAACAAGGATTTTATCCGCACTTTTCACTATGGATAGTGTATGCGCTATCATTATTACCGTTTTTTTCGCCTTTAGCAAGTTAGCAATGGCTTGTTTGACTGCCAGTTCGTTTTCTATATCTAGTGATGCTGTGGCTTCATCTAAAAGCAAAATAGGACTATTTTTTAAAATTGCTCTAGCAATAGAAATTCTTTGCCGCTCACCCCCAGACAACATATTCCCATTTTCACCTATTAAGGTATCATAGCCATTTTCCATTTTGCGAATAAAATCATCACAATTTGCTGCTTTGCAAGCCATTTCAATCTCTTCATCTGTTGCTTCTGGACGTGCATGTCGTATATTTTCCCTAATAGTATCATTGAACAAAAATACTTCTTGATCCACCATTGATATCTGCTCCAAAATACTTTCTGCTGAAATATCATCTATCTTCTGTCCTCCGATATAGATTTTACCATTCTGTGGTTCATAATATTTGGCAATTAAATTTATTATGGTGGATTTCCCAGAACCAGAATCCCCAACAATTGCTGTTAGCTTCTTATCTGGAACTATAAAATTTACTCCTTTCAGTATTGGTTCGTTATCAATGTAGGAAAAATAAACATCTTTAAAAATTATTTCATGTGATTCTGTTACAAATTTTTCTTTTCTTCCTTTCTCTTCTTTCTCACTAAATGCTTTCATAATTTGTTGCTTTGAAATAGTGAGATTCTTATAACTTGTTAAATCTACAAAAATTGTGGACTCTAATTTTGCTAAAAACAATGGCAACATACATATCATAAGATATGTAACTAAATTCAGATTTCCTTCCAATACAGGTTTAGCACCTAACATCATAATAAATGGTATGCTACACCATGAGAGAATTCCCAGTATTGCACCTATAGGGAGGACTTTTGCTTCATAAATATAGCTAATATCACTAAAATCCTTCATAGCTTTTGTCACAGCTTTATTCTTTATACCTGCAATCCCATATGATCTGAATGTTTGAATTCCTGATACATATTCTACAATGCTACTAACGTTTTCTGCACTTATTTTATTTTTTTTGTTTCCATACTTTTTTACAGCTTGAAAGGATAACCATACAGCAGGTATTAACAACAAATCCGTGCATAGCATAATCAATCCTGCTGGCAGCCAGATAAAACAAACAAATATGATCAACATAAACGATAGCGAAATATTTTTTGCCAAGTCACCAGTTTTATGTGTCAATATTTTTTCATAATTACTTACATCGCTTGTTATCGTGTTAATATACTGTCCAGTCTGCCTTTGCGTAAAACAAGACAGTGGGATTTTTTTTAGTTTGTCGCCTAAGAACAATCGAATTTGCTTACTAACAGCAGCTCCTCCAATTTGTCCCTGTGTATATCCGAAACTATATATAAATAAACGTAAAAGGTAAATCCCCCCCAATATAGCTGTTACTGTCAATACTATAGGTAACTCTAAACTTTTATTATACAGCATTAACATAATTGTATATAAAACCATAGAATTACATCCAGATAATAGACCTTCCAAAACTGTAAAAATAATTCCCATATAGAAATTTTTGTTTTTTCTTAATGCATCATACCTTTTCATAAGCTTCCTCCTTTCAAATTTTGTATGATACATTCCTCACTTTCTCATAATCCTCCCATGCCTTTCTGTAGTATAGATTTTCTTTCCTCACTACGTCATGTGTCCCAAAAGAGGTTATAGTCTTATTTTCCACAACCGCAACTTTATCACACATTTTGATTGCACCTAACCGATGAGCCACAATAATGACTGTTTTTCCTCTACACAAATTCTGTATAGCACGATCAATTTCCACTTGATTTTCTGGATCTGCTGCACTAGTAGCTTCGTCAAGAATTAGTATAGGTGCATTTTTTAAAATAGCCCTTGCGATAGCAATTCGTTGTTTTTCTCCTCCTGAAAAACGAGTTCCAAAACTACCAACCTTTGTATTATACCCTTCAGGCAAATTCATAATAAAATCATCAATCTGTGCTTCTTTCGCCGCAGCCCTTACTTCTTCCAGACTTGCCTTGTTTCCCATTCGTATGTTTTCTAAGACACTATCACGCGTAAGAAAGGTTTTTTGAAATACAATTGCTATATTTCGAAGTAACTCTTCATAAACTATATTTTTTATATTTTTTCCACCGATTTTTATACACCCACTTGTAACATCATAAAAGCGAGAGATCAGTTCTATAATTGTGCTTTTTCCTGCCCCTGAACGCCCTACTAACGCAATCCGTTCTCCGTCCTTAATCTTCAAATTACAATGTTCTAATACGTTTATTTTACCATCGTAAGAAAAAGTTACATCTGAAATTTCAATGTCGCATTTTTCCGGAAACTTCTTAATCGATTCTTGATTTTCTTCATAGGTAGGTATAGACAGAATTTCTTGAACTTTTGTAACTCCATTTAGTACTTCTGCAAAATTACTTCCTAATTCTTGAAGAGGCTTTATTTCTGTTAGATACAAAGATCCCACGTATGCAAATAAAAGGAATACGCTTGCAGTAATAGAACCTTTTACAAAAAACATCCCTCCAATAGGAACCATAAATAACATACCACACTCAATAATTACAACAAACACCGCATATGGTGGTCCCATTTTTTTAGAGAGATCGTTCCATACTTCATTTTCTTCTTTTATCGCATTTGAAAATTTTGTAAATGATTTACTTCCCATATTATACGCTTTGATTAGCTTCATCCCACTAATATATTCAATCATTACTGTATTAAGTGACATTAATGATTTATGCGCGCGCCCCATCATAGCATCCATATTTTTAAACAGCATTCCCATGACAATAACAGCTAAAGCCATCGGTATCAATGTTAATAACGCCAAAGGAATGTTAACTGTTAATAAATAAACAAATATTGCTAATGGGCCTATCATATAATAAATCAATTCCGGCAAATTATGTGCCAAAAAGAGTTCTAATTTTTCAATATCTTCATTTAACACTGTCTTGATATTACCTGTGCTTCTTTCATTTAATTCTCCTAAAGGTACCCTTGCCATATGTTCGACTACCATACAACGTACTTTGAACAATGCACCATATGCTCCTTTATGCGATGCTACACCTGAACTTCCAAACAGTATAAATCTAATAACCATCGCAACTGCAATCATAACTACATTTTCTAGGATCACATCTCTTGTTAATTCTCCCGAAAATCCTGCATCCATAAGTTGATAAATACCATAATAAGGTATCATTGTACATAAGCCGCTAATAGCAGAACAAATAGCCGAAAGAAACAGATAATATTTATCCCGTCCTGCCCATTGGAGCAATGTCAAAAGACGATTCTTATTACTTGCCTTCATTTAACGTAGACTCCTTACAAATTAAAAAATGTCCATAATTTATGAACCGTTTTATTATCAAGTGCATAATCTTCTGTCAATTTTCCCTCATCTAAATGCAATATCCTATTACACGTTATTGTCAAAAACTCATAGTCATGTGTTACTACAAATATTACTTTTCCCTGTGCAGCTAATTTTTTTATCAAATCAGAAACTTGACACATACTATCATAATCAAGACCACTTGTGGGTTCGTCAAATACCAAAAGTTCCTTATTACATATCATAGATACAGCAACCGCTAAACGTTGCTTTTGCCCTCCTGATAATGTATTAGGATGTCTATCAAGATATGAATAAAGCCCTAATTCCGCTAGTGTACGGTTAGCTAATTCTTTATCTGGATTTTTAATACCAAAACAGCTTTCTCTCTCTACTGTATCAGAGAATAATTGATAGGAAACATTTTGCATGACCATATAGCAAAGCTTTAGTCGTTCTTTATCATTTACCCTTTTATCTTCCCAAAAGTATTCTCCATTATGATATTTATGTAACCCGCATATTGTTCGAGAAAAAGTTGTTTTTCCAGAACCATTATGACCTATAACACCAATAATATCCCCTCTTGCTGCTGAAAAAGTAATCTCCGATAATAGTTTCTCTTTTTCCCACCAAATATTTTCACCATTAATCCGCAAACAATTTATCACATTTCTATTTTTTTCTTCTGTCGGAAATTCATGAGTCAAATCAAGAGAACGCAGACCTTTTTTTATTCTTTCGCCATCTGAAATAGAAAAAAGTTCTTCTGGTGTATACTCCTTCTGTATTCGCCCCTCTTCAATGTAAATTGCTCTATCAATTAGTCCCTTTAAAAAATATAATCTATGTTCAGATATTAAAATAGTTTTTCCATTATTTTTTAAAAGCAACAATAAATCTCGCAAGTCTTGTATTGCATCTACATCTAAACTTGATGACGGTTCATCTAAGACAAAAATATTTGGTGTCATAGCATAAACCGAAGCAAAAGCTACTTTCTGCTTTTCTCCTCCCGAAAGTTGTGATATATTTCTTTTACATAAATTTTCAATATTTATGTCGTTTGTTGTTTGTTTAATGCGCTCTAACATTTTTTTTAGCGACCATGACATGTTTTCCATACCAAAAGCAATTTCACTATCAGTATCTGAATTAAAAAACTGCGAACGCGGATTTTGAAATACAGACCCTACCTTTTCTGCGATTTTGTACATAGGAGTTTCTGCTATATTCATTCCGTCCACAGTCACAGTTCCAGTGAGATTACCCTCATAAAAATATGGTATTAAGCCATTAACTAATCGAGTAATAGTTGTTTTTCCACATCCGCTTCTTCCACAAAGCAAAACGCAACTTCCTTTTGAGATATCAAGATTAATATTCTCAATTTTCCCTTGCCCCGTTCCCGAATAAGAAAAGCTTACATTTCTTATTGATATCATTTTTGTACCTCCTAGTATAAAAACGCTATAACAAAATAACTTAAAAATACAACTGCTACTACTATATCTTGTATATAAAAATGTATCTGTTTAATACAAGTTCGAGGCTTTGGATTTTCTATACCGCGTGTAACAGCGGCTGCCGAAATTTCATCTGCCATTTTCGAGGCAGCCATCATCAGCGGAACATAAACACATTCCATCGTTTGACTTGGATTTTTAATTAGTCCCTTTATAGACGGCGCAACATCTCTTAATTTCATAGAATCTTTAATATATCCCCAGTCCTCCTGTATCATAGGAATATATCTAAGCATTACTGTAACTGGAACTACCACATTTTTCGGAACGCGCATTCTATTTAGTGCTGCCATAAATTCACTCGCTTGAGTCGATCCAATTAATATCCCTCCCATCATCACACAAGGAAACATTTTTCCGATAAAGTCCGAAAACGTGGTAAACATTATACGTAAAGCTCCAGTAAAATAAAAATTACTAATAATTGCTAACCCTATTAGCGCACTATAAGCAATAGCCATTAAAAAACTATATTTAGGTCTACCGCTTAAAATTCCATATAATAATATAATAAAAACAAGCCCCCCCTCATAATAAAGAGAGGGGGAAATTGTGATAGCAATTGCACATATCAACAATACAAATAATTTTGTCCTTGGATCGGTATGTACATACTTCATGCTGTAATTCCTGCTTTCTCAAATTGTTTTTTCAAAAGTTTTTTCCCAAATAGACCGCTCAAAAATGCAACAGCTAATGTTCCAATAATCATAACTGGTAAAACCCAATCTTGTCCTGCTTTAACCATAGCATCTAAATACTCTTGTTTAGTTCCTTTTTGCAACATATAACTCATATAGCTTTCTCTTGCAAAGAAGAACATAAAATATGTAGGGACTAAAGATAATGCAAATATCATATATGAAATAATGTTCAACCATACATTTTTAAATTTTCCTGCACTAGATATCAAATCTGCCAAAACACCACACACCAAATAAGCAACCGGCATAGTCCAATGCATACCTGTTGCAAAATAAATAATTGCACAAATCACGCCTAAAATGATGATAGGACCATGTTTGGGAACTTTAGCAATTAGAAGTAGGAACGCTGGTCCTGGCAAGAGTGCTCCACCTAGAGGCATCCAAAAAGTCGTGACTGGATTAGACCCCAATACAGCACCACCAATTAGCGATAAGATTAAAAATAATGCAGAAAAAATTCCTATTGTGACCAAGTCCTTGACGGTCAGACTATTGCTTTTATTTGACATTTTCTGTCCTCCTTAATATATTTTGTTTCATTTTCCCAGCACAGTATTGACATACCCCTGGTAAGATGATAAATTTATGGTTAGAATATCCTAACCTCTTTAAATATAATCCTTTTCTTATCTATTTACAATATTTTAAATATATTTATGTCGGATTGGGATTTCAAAAAGTCGGATTGGGATTTTAAAAATCTACTTAGATAGGAGTCTTTACATGTATAGCAATCTCAATAAAGATTACATGGACCAGATATTAATCAAATACGGTTTTCAACAAACTAAGGGTTGTAAGTGTTTTAATTCACTAGGTACCACGTGGGTTCTTAATCATAGTATCGGAAAAGGATGTTTTTGGATCTATTACCCACAATCAAATCTATTCAATATTAAAATTCATGATTTTACACTTAACGAAGAAACCATTGTTGAGTCTGATATGCCAAAAGGTCTATATATTGCCTATTATTCTTCCATATCTGGCGAGGAGCTCAATCCTTATAGACGTTTAAATGCAAATTGTGTAAGAAGTCATTTAAATGGTTACAAATCCTTTAAAGCTATTATACATAAAAACGTTCCCGTTCATTCTATTGGTATAGAAATCACTCCTGCTTTTTATGAAGATTATTTAAGAAAAATATATCCTAATGAATACATAAGTCCATATGATGCATTTTTAGAAATAGATGAAACAACCTATTTTCCAGAAATGGTCGCTTTACTAAAAAAAATAGAAGATTATAAGGAGTCCGGAATTGCAGGTCAATTATTTTTTCATGCTAAAATTGTAGAAGCTGTAGCTTTAATCTTTGATAAAAAAAGTCATTCCCAAACGCCAAAAGAATGTGTAATTTCAGAAACAGATATGCAACACATCTCAAATGTCACTTCTTTTATAAATGATCACTATTCATTCGATTTAAAAATAGAGCTTTTGTCCAAAATAGCATGTATGGGAGAAACTAAATTAAAAAAACTCTTTAAGCAAATTCATAAATGTACAGTCCTTGAGTTTATACAGAATCAAAGAATATCTCAAGCTGAACATTTACTTTCTCATACAGATTATCCTATTAAGCAAATAGCAACTATTGTTGGATATTCTCATACTGGTCATTTTGCAGATTTATTTAAAAAGTCTACTGGTTTGTTACCTGGCGAATATAGAAAAGTAACCCAAAGAAAATAAATTTTTCATAAAATAATGGAACTGATTTTCTCTAAATCCCAAGAGAAAGTAACAGTTCCATTTCCTTAATTACAAACTAATACTCATCAATTGTTTTTGTCTTAATGGGGTCAGTAATATTTTGTGTGGGTCCTATTAACTCACCAATAAGTTTCCAAATTTTACATACTTCCATTTGAAGTTGCATACGTTGTAAACTAGCTTTTCTATTTTTCTCAACAATCTCTGCTGTAAAATCGTTTATAACATTACTGATACCCTGAGGCCACGTTTCTTCATACATTTCCTTATAACTTTCAGGAATATAAGAATAAAGTATCTGCGATACTGGCATCTGTGCCTCTTTATTATTTCCACTCATGTCAAGAACCCCATCTTCATCACGCGGAATTTTCATTCTAGGATTCCATACTACCATCCCATTTGTGTCCGTCATTATTAAAGTACCTGAATCTGTACCAATAGATAATTTATGTATCATTTCCATTCCATTGTCCGGATCTGCAGCATTCATTCTATTAATTACCTTTAAAGAAAATGGAATCTTTTTAATTTCACCTCTAATCTCAGAAAAATACTCATTTAAATTACTTTTAACTCTTTCTAATTTATAACTTCCAAATCCATCTAAGATTTTACCAACTAATTCCAGAAGTGGAAATAACACATGAACACTACATGAAGCTTCAATATAGTTAATCTGACTTTTCCTAAAAATTTTTTTAGCATTTTTAATCAAGCACTTAGAAATCTCAAGATTCGAATAGAATCCATTGAATGAATATAAGCAGTTATTACTTTGAGCCACCTTCAAGCATTTCACATAATCTTCCATATGTACCGGCTGCTCCTGAATCACAGATATTCCACGTTTAAGTAAATTAATCGCAACTTCTGTGCCTGCTCCCCCTATAATAGATGAGCGTATAACTACGCAAGCCAAATCTATCTTTTTGTTGTCCAATTCTTTAATGTTTGTTATAAGAGGAACATTATATTTTTGGGCACATTTTTGGGCTTGTTCACTTCCTCTTGCAACAATTCCAACAAGTTCACATTTTTCTTTTAGCTTTTCAATACCTTTCAAATATACCTTACCAAAATGAGTTCCACATACTACAATTTTAACTTTTTGCATATTTAATTATAACTCTCCTTCTTCTACTTCTTGTACATATTTTTCTACAATATCAGTAAGATAGTACTTTATAATCCCTTCATTTGATAATTTTTGCATTACACTCTCTGCATCCACGAAATCATACGCCCATAAAATCCCATAGTTTTTTTCTCTTTTCACTATTTCGTCAAGCACACTTTCTAATACTCCTACATTTATTAACGCACTTTCTTTTGCTCTAATAACCAGCCTTTTTTGATACAACTGATGTCCTATTATCCCTTCGGCCTCCACAACATATGCATACCAAGTTTCCTTTTTAGAAGCCATATCATTTAACAGCGAATATATTTTCATAGCATTATTACGCACATTTTCCTCTGAAAAAACAGCCTCAAAGCATGCTTGCGATAACATGTCTGCCAGCTTTTGATTTGAGTTCATATGATAAACTTTTATATTTGGAATACTATATTTTTTTTGCAAATGTTGAATTTCTTGTGTCAAGTAATACTGGCAATATACTGGTTCAGGAACTCCTGGTATAAGGACACTTTCCTGTTCTAAGCCCTTTCGAATATACTTCATATCCTCAACATATGTATCTTTCAATCCAAAGTTTTTAACAGAACTCAATATAATATCTTCGCATGCTGATATTCCACTTTTCTCAAAACTCCCTTCATAAACTTTTATCTTTTGGATAATATCAAATTTGCTAATTAACCATTTGAGAGCTATGCCTGAGAATCCAGGCATGCTCCCCGCTGCAAAAATTTTATAATTTTTTCCTTCTATACATTCCTTATATAATTGGTATTCTAAATATCCTCCTCCAAATATATCTACATAATCTGAGCCATTTCTATTTGCTACTACAGCAATTCTATCACCGATTTTATATGTTGGTCCCGCACAATTTATTACAATATCACAACCCGAACAAAAATTCTCCAATGACATTTCATCAAATACATCTACATACTGCCAAGAGATTCTATTAGTACTAAGATTTGCGTCAGCATATCGAGGACTTCGTTGACCTCCTCGGACATTATACTTTTTTATTAGCTGTTCACATAATTTTCTCCCTATAAATCCACTACTACCTATTACTCCAATTAGTGTTTCTTCCATCATCAGTCTCCCTCAACTAATATTTTAGCAATAGATTCTACCCACGGAGAAAGCACACATGTTCCATGGTTTCCTTCTATCCACTTTACCTCTTTACTTCCTTTAGTAAAACTTCCTATATATTCTTGTGTAGATGTTTTCATTTTAGGTAAAAACGAAGTAGTTTTGTCTTTACACGCTAAAATTGTTACATCACCATTATATTCTAGAGTTTTATAACTCCATACAGCCTTAGAAGTTTGATAAAAAATTTGATATATAATTTCAATTTTATTTAATTCTTCCTCGGATACTTTCCCCACTGATAATGGAACGCAATTTATCATCTCTTTTAGACGTTCTTCATGTGTTTTACTTTGCATTTTCTTATAGCATTCTGCTACTTCCAAAAATTCACCTTCTAATTCACACAAACTATCTGTTGTTACTCTTCCACCTGTTTCGATAACAATCTTTTCCAGAGCAGTTCTTAAAGAATCATCTCCTATAGTATGTCCAACATTTCTAGCGTCAACACCTAGAAATAATGTAAATGATCGCTCCATTAATAAGTCAGAGTCCAAAAAAGTTTCATTTGGCAACGTATCAATCGTATAAACCATTTCAACTTTTTTCCCTTTTGACTGTAAATATCCAGCTGCTACTAAGGCAACTAATCCTCCAAAGCAATAGCCGACCATCTTATAGTTATCAAAATCTTTTTGTTCGAGTATTCTTCCATATTGCAATCCCATTTCTGAAATTAGCCTATTAGCATCTTCTTTTAAAAATCCTTCTTTGTCAATAAGTTCAAATCCCACAATATTCTTCTTATTTCCGGAAAGTTTTTCCATTTCCGCTAATAAATTTTGGTACTGCGTAAGCGTCCCAATACCTCCAGGAAATAATACTATAACATTTTTCTTATCATCCGCTGACTGCAAAATTACATATGAATTTTCATTCTCATTAAGAATAGTCTCTTGTTTGTTCAAATCATTATTCATCATTATATCCATTCCTTTCGCTTTACCCAGGCACAAAATGTTGTGAAATATTTTCCCGAGCTTATTTTTCTCTATAATTCTTTCTGCATGAAAGTCGGTATACTACAAATCACGGAGAGATACGCTGGCTGTCCTGCTCGCCGCCAAATAACAGAATAATCATATGTGTCGTTTGCCTTTTCAAGCACAAATAAATGTGCTATCAAGCATGTAGTCTTATCTTTGTTTAAACAATTGTGTTTACGGCTGAGGCGTTCAGTCAATACATTCTCTCACTATCATTTTTAACGAACCTTCTGGTTCTGAAAGAAGTTCCTATGGCTTTAAAAATCGTGTACTTAATCTGTTGTGGCATTGATATCCATAAGCCTGTTGTAGTGACCTGTATCGTCTCTACTAACTCCAAAGGCGTGACTACTTATGGGTATCATCGTTTTTCGACTTACACGAAAAGTCTGAATGATCTGTTACAATGGTTTCTCAAACATAACTACATGGATGTCTGCGTGGAATCTACCGGGCAATACTGAATCCCTGTCTACAATGTTTTAGAAAACGATTATACCATCGTCTTTTTCTATCCCAAATATGTTAAGTCTATCAGTGGAAAGAAAACTGAAAAGAAAGATAGCAAATGGATTGTTAACTTCTTTAAACATGACCTTATTGCCAGTAGATTTATGTTACATGTTTACCTCCACCAACTCCGTGACCTTATACGTTACTGCTTCAAATCAAGTGAAAAGAATCGTTTGTAGAACTGTCTTACGGTTTCCAATATCCAGTTGGGAAATGTTGTCTCGGATACCTTCGCAAATCTATTCAGGTAATACTTGATAAACTTTTGGCAAATCCCACAGATCCTTCCTTTGACCTTTAACCTCTTGTTTACAGAAATCTGAAAAAGCAACTTCCTGAACTGCATGATATCATTGACGGCAATGCCTCACCGGAACAAGCTGGCAAACTTAAGGTAATCAAAACCTATTACGAATACCTGGAATTCCGAAGAGCAGAGCTTGAAGAACTCATTCTTGCGCTCGCATTCCCTATCAGCAGAAGCTTACCATTCTCCAGATTGCTCTTGGTATCCGTAGCCACTTCACTGCCATCAGAATTATTTCTGAAATTGGTTCCAATATGGAGATTTTTCCTTTAGCGGAACACTTATGTTCATGGACTGGATTAATTCCAACCAGCCATGAAAGCGCAGAAAGAAAAATTCTGTCCGGATTTTCAAGGCTGGCTGCTATATCAA
>ERZ809152.269-NODE-269-length-31090-cov-4.179185_pt1 | contig 31090 bp, 24 predicted proteins | sample MGYA00520518_ERZ809152 | MGnify/ENA primary metagenome ERZ809152 (study PRJEB31570, sample SAMEA3212996) | Homo sapiens | biome: human-gut; feature: human gut; material: fecal | place: Sweden | collected 2011 ...
TCTGTGTGCTGCTTTCTCAGCCGCAACAGTTGATATCTTATCACATGTTGTTCTGTCAGTCAAGCACTTTTTTTAACTTTTTTTATTTCTTTCAAGCTGTTGTTTCACCGTTGTTCGCGGTGAGTCTTATTTTAGCATTATGTATCGTTAGATGTCAACATTTTTTTTGAATTTTTTAACAACTTTTTGGAATATTTTATTAACCCCAATATCTTGTGTTTTTCAGTACAAGATATTGTGTTAACAGAGGCTTTATTCCGAGGCTCCGCTCTCTTTTTTCCTCCAGGCGGGCGAAGGCCGGATTCAGGTATAAAATAAAAAGGGGCCGGATATCTATAGAAAAGGAGATATCCAGCCCGAAATATAATTGGAGTTATACAGACGGAGCAGCCATTCATTTTCATTGGTCCACTTCATAATCTGTTCACCGAAGGAGCCTGTAGGGAAGTTTTGTATAATAATGTAGAGAATCCATAAAGCGACCGCCACCTCCAAAACTCCTGCTGCGATTCCCAAAATGCTGTTGAAGAAACTGATGATGGGAAGCTTGGCCACCGTTTTCAGGGAGTTGAGTACAATGCTCAGGAGATGGAAAACAATCCCTGTTATTATAATAAGGATAACAGCCACTATCCCGTTCTTATTGTTATGATCCATAAAGCTGGAAATGGCCATAATGGAAAGCGCCAATACGAAGAGGGCGACCACCAGGGAAATAAGCCGGTATATTTCTTCTGCCATCCCTACGCGGAATCCTCTGTAGGCTCTCCACAGACATAGGGCAAGAGCAATGATCAGCAGAATATTAATATTCATTTGCATATGCATACTCCTATTTCATTTCTATGATATCAATACTGTCTTTGGAAACGGTCAGGTATTTTTTCGTGCTGAGGGGTGAAAATAAAAGAACAGGCTTTTCAAATTCACCGCGGAACCGTTCCAGACCTTTCATATTAAATATCGTACATTGAGTTTCATTATATATAATGACTATGTCCTTGTACAGGATGATATCCTTATAATCCATATCAAAGTACAGGGAGGTGACTACGGTACCGGAGGTATTATAGATATCCAGACGATATTTTCCTGCACCGGTTGTGTCGAGAAATACCAGTCCGATGTTATTATCATTGTAAAAAATACTCTGTATTTCTTCTTCCAGAGAAACATCCGCCGTGCTTTTCGGTCTCTGGTCTCCGCTGTAAATGACAAGGCGGTTATCCGCTACGGCAAAAGCAGTATCGCCGTTTATGAATGTGAGATAGGGAATGACAGCATCCACGTAGTCTGCTCCGCTGGCAAAATTATCTACAAAGTTCTGGCCGACCGAGCTGAAATTATAAAACGCAACACTGCTTTTGGCAGCGCCGCTTTCCACTGTAATATAGGATACCGCCATCAGCTTTCCGTCCGGGGAAAGGGAAACCGCTGCCGGATAGCCGCTTTTCTGCATGGTTGTCTTTATATATGCCACTTTTTCACCTGCGGAATTATAGAGATAAATCCAGGTGATATTAGTATCTTCCAATATGGCCGCCACCATACCATTTTCGGCCAATGCAAATTGGCGGATTGGCAGATTGGTATCTATCTCCACAGCATCCCCTGATAATGCTATGTTATGTATGATGTGTCCGTTATAATCTGCAACGGCGACTCTGGTCCTGGCTATGCGCACCATAGGATCCTGCATTTCAAAGGTCTGGTTCCAAATAGCATTGCCTTTGTTATCCGTATAGCTGATGCCATCCTTACTGTAGGTGAGGAAACCCTTTTCATAATTTAAGCATACCGCATTATCATACTGCTGCTTATCAACGGAAGAAAGGGTAACATAGCTCGTAAAAACCTGATTTTTAAGCTGTACGTAGATCGTGGCGCCCAGGGCGGCACAAAGAAGGATTACCAGAATCGTTCTGGAAATAATGGCCATCCTGTGTTTAATTATCAGGTTTCCCATATTTTTTGCAGTTTGTTTATTTTCTTTACGCTCTGCTCTTTTACGCAGATAGTCACGCACATTTGACATAAAAATCCTCAAATCATGATTGTTCTTTCGCTTCGCTGTATAAAAAAAGCCCCGTTGATGCAAAATCACGCGGCTTTTTTTCACCTGGCTCTGCCCTATTGGGATTATACCATAAATTTTCAGTTAGGAAGTAAAATTTTTTGTCCCGGGGTCAGACGATTGGGGTTGGAAATAGAATTCAATTCGCAGATTTCATCCATTTTATCCAGATTACCGTAAAAACGGCGGCATATCAGGGCAAGGCTGTCTCCGGACTGTACGATATAGCTGGAAGGGATCTGTGCGGAAGCCGCTACTGCATCGGATGTAATATCAGAAGCCGGCTGGACCTCAGCATCTGATTCCGTCGGAGTATTCTGACCTTCCGCTGATGCGGTATCCTGATCGTCTGCTGCCTGGCCGGAGTTCTGTGAGTCCTCCGGGGACTGGCCGGCTGGCGCCTGTGTTTCCGGCACAGAGTTCTGTACCTGCTGTTCACCGGCATTTGCCGCATCAGGAAGAGACTGCTGTTCTTCCGGCGCTGTTCCATTCACCGATGAAGATATCACCGGCAGTGAAATACTCTCTCCGGCCGTACCGTTATCCGTATCAGGCAGGGCTGCCTGTTTTTCTTCTATCTGGAAACCGGTGTTTTCCCCACTGCCTGCCGCCGTTTTTTCTTCTCCGTTATTATCAAGCTGGCCTGCCGCGCCGGCAAACATATTTCCCGCTTCTTTCATATCATTATAGCGATTAATGGAAGTCACTCCGATTACGCAGAGTACAAGAAGGATTGCAAGTCCTGCCGCCCTGCTGAAAAAAGAGCTGTGGGATACCGCTGCCCGTCTGCTGTTCGTCTGTTGGCTGTCAGGCCTTTTCCGGCTATAGGTTTCAGCCGCCTGCATAACCTTTTCCTGGCCGCTTTCCTTCTCAGTCTCCGGTTCCACATTATAATTATGCGGAAAACGTCTGATTCTCCGGGGTTCTGCGCTGACCGTTTCTTTTTCTTCAGGGGGCTCCGCCGTACTTTCATATGCCCTTCTGCTCTTTTCAGGGTTTCTCGCCGCTCTGGGCCTGACCTCCTGCACGGTTTCACCGGGCTGGTTCTGGTGTACCGCTATAAGATAGGACTGCATATCCTCATTTTGCTCATAAAAAATAAAATAGCCTTCCAGCGGGGTGGCATAGCCGTCTTCAAAAAAAAGCCAGGCTTCCTGTTCATCCACAGAAGCCTCCCCGATTCTGATCTGTCTGGAAAAATATCTTCTTGCCGTCATTTCCCATCCGGGTCCTTCTTTTGCCGCACCATAAATAAAATAGTACCGGACTTCTCCTTCTGTCTCCGTTTTTCCATACAGGCAGAAATCCGCGGACTTGTCCCCACTCCGGTTTTGGGAAAGATATGTATATACGTAGTCTTCTATGTATATTTTGTGACAGGGGTCCACGTCGCCTGCCTGTACCACATTTTTAGGAATCTGCATACTGCCACCGCCTTTTTTTCTTTCAATATAGCAAAGAAAGGACGCACATTTTGGCGGAATGCGCGGCAATGGTCATATTCTTTTCGACAAAAAACGGTATATAAAAAGCCAGAACCGCATAGAATGCAAATTCTGGCTTTCAGGCTTATCTTCTTTTATTCAAAACGGAAAATGGTTATGCTGTGGTAATCCTTATCCGGGCCGAAAACTGCGGAAGGGAAATCCGGTTCATTGGCCGTATCGGGATAGAACTGTGTCTCCAGGCAGTAAGCGGTGCGGCTTCCATAGTTTGCCCCGCCCTTTCCGGTCTGCTCGGCCATACCGTTGCTGGTATAGAACTGTACGCCGGGAAGATCAGTAAATACCTTCATGGTTCTGCTTCCGGAAGGATTGGTTACTGAGGCAACAAGTCTCACCTTGCCGTCATAGTTATCCAGGCACCAGTTATGGTCATAGCCGCCAACCATTTCCAGCTGATCCCATTCCTTGTCGATTTCTTCCCCTATTTTTTTAGGAGTATTGAAATCCATGGGCGTTCCTTCCACAGGAACCAGTCTTCCGGTAGGAATAGCGCCGGGAAGAATCTCCGTAAAATATTTGGCATGGATAGTAACCTGATGCTCGGATATATCTCCTGCATCATGGCCGTCCAAATTGAAATAGGAATGGTTGGTCATATTGATAATCGTGTTTTTGTCGCTGATTCCGCTGTATTCCAGCTTGAGTTCATTTTCTTCATTAACCGAATATGTAACCTTAAGTGTTTTATTTCCGGGGAACCCTAAATCTGCATCAGGCATATCGACGGAGAATACAACACCGTTTTCAATCTCCTGTGTTTCCCATATTCTCTTATGAACGCCCAGCTCCTTATGGCTGTGGAGATTATTCATACCATCGTTTGGATCCAGATGGTATTCCACCCCGTCAAGTATGAATCTGGCATTGGCTATACGGTTGGCATTGGGTCCGATAACCGCTCCGAAGAAGCAGCCGTTTACAAAATATTCGGACAGCTTATCATAGCCAAGAACCACATCAGCGGTTCTGCCTTCTTTGTCAGGCACGATTAAATCCACAAGGATGGCTCCGTAGTTCATCACCTTCGCCTTCATACCCCTGCTGTTGGAAAGGGTATAAAGGTATACCTCTTTTCCCTCCTTGTCAGTACCAAAAAGTTCCTTCTGTACTCCCATTTTCCGCTCCCTTCTGCGTGCCCGGGCACGCCTTTACGCAAACTGTTTCCGTTACATTTCCACTCTGCCTTCCAGCGCGCGCAGCAGAGTGACTTCATCTATATATTCAAGGTCTCCGCCTACCGGGACACCGCTGGCAATTCTTGTCACCTTAATTCCTGTCGGCTTTATGAGCTTCCCGATATACATAGCTGTTGTTTCCCCTTCAAGGCTGGAATTAGTGGCTATGATCACTTCCTTCACCTCTCCGGTAAGACGGTGCATCAGCTCCTTCAGCTTGATATCATTGGGCCCAATTCCCAGCATGGGGGAAATGGCGCCGTGAAGGACATGATATACCCCTTCATATTTGCCGGTTTTTTCATAAGCTGCCAGATCCCTGGTATTTTCCACCACCATGATGACGGAATGGTCTCTGCGATCATTCGCACAGATCGGACATTTTTCGGAGTCCGTAAGGGTATAGCATTCTTCACAATACCTCACGTGTTCCTTGGCATCCGTCATGGTTCTGGCAAGTCTCTCTACTTTAGCCGCCGGCATATTGATGATATGGAAGGCCAGCCGCTGGGCGGATTTGCTTCCGATTCCCGGCAGGCCCGACAGCTCATCGATTAACTTATTGATATATCCGCTGTAAAGATCCATCAGAAAGGAAAGCCTCCGCCAAGGCCGCCGGTCATCTTGCCCATCATTTCCGTATTGGCTTCTTCCGCCATGCGCAGGGCTTCATTGGCCGCCGCCACCACAAGATCCTCAAGCATTTCGATATCATCAGGATCCACTACCTCTTCAGACAGCTTTACCTTTGTAATTTCCTTCTTACCGGTAACAGTGACTTCCACCGCACCTCCTCCGGCTTTTGCCGTAAATTCCTTGGTTTCCAGTTCTTTCTGGCTTTCTTCCATCTGACGCTGCATCCTCTGTGCCTGCTTCATCAGGTTATTCATATTTCCGGGCATACCGCCGCCCGGGAATCCGCCTCTTTTTGCCATAATCTGTTATGACCTCCTTATTTCTTGCTTTTGTTGTTATTCTTCTTCTATTTCCATGTGGATGATTTGGGTTAAATCCACGTAGGAATCTTCAAAATCCCTATCGGAACGGGAAACCGTCATATTTACCTCGACCTTTTTCTGAGCGAATTCGGAAAGCAGCTTCTCCAGCTCTTCCTTATTGCCTTCCTGCTTCAGGAAATAATCGGAAGCAAGGCCATCCTCCAGCACTATCATCAGACGGTTATCACCGCCCAGGCTGAGTTTCGCTTTTTTCAGGTACAGCTTCATAGGCATAGCCGTCTGTCCCACCAGGGTCGGCCAATTGGCAACGATATTGGATACATCCTCCGGTATGGCCTTGGGAAGCTCCGCCATGGAAATACCGGAACGGGCCGTTTTCTGCTCCGGGGCGCTGCCCTGGACTGCCGTCTGAGCCGGCTGCTGCAGGACAACTCCTTTTTCCAGCTGCTGTTCCACGGCCCGGAGCCTGTCAAGCAGGGAATCCTGGCTGATCTCCATCTGAGGACGGCACAGCTTAATCAGCGCCATTTCTATTAAAATCCGTTTCTGGCCGGCATAGCGTATTCTTCCGGAAAGCTCGGAAAGCTCCCGGATATAGCGCATGATGGCATCCGTTTCGGCCATCTGCGCTTCTTCTTTCAGCCTGACAAGATTATCACTGGAAACATCGACCACATCTTCTATAGCATTGTCTTCCGAGGTCTTTATCAGCAGAAGGTTGCGCAGATACCAGGTAAAATCCGATACAAACTGGGACAGCTCCCTGCCCTGCATGACGATTTCTTCCAGAATGCCGATGCAGTCCGTCACGCTGCGTTCCAGCACGGCGCGAAGAAGCCGGCTGAAAACCTCCGTATCCACGGCTCCCAGCACATCCAGAACCATGTCGTAGGTAAGTTCTTTTCCATAATGAAAGGCAATGCACTGATCCAGGAGGCTCAGGGCGTCACGCATGGAGCCGTCCGCTGCCTTAGCCACATAACGAAGGGCTTTTTCCTGCACCTGCTGGTTTTCCTGAACCATCAGATCCCGAAGCCGGTCGGTGATTGTTTCTATGGAAATCCTCTTAAAGTCATATCTCTGGCACCTGGAAAGAATGGTCACCGGAATTTTATGCACCTCCGTGGTGGCAAGTATGAATATTACATAAGACGGCGGTTCCTCCAGGGTTTTTAAAAGGGCGTTAAAGGCTCCTATGGACAGCATATGCACTTCGTCTATAATATAAACCTTAAAACGGCCTTCGGCAGGAGAATAAGATACCTCATCCACAATTTCGCGGATGTTATCGACACCGTTGTTGGAAGCGGCGTCGATTTCTATCACATTCATGCTGGCGCCTGCTGCAATGGAACGACAGCTTCGGCATTCCCCGCAGGGAGAACCGTCAACCGGATTTTCGCAGTTGACCGCTTTTGCAAATATTTTGGCAATGGTCGTTTTGCCGGTCCCTCTTGTCCCGCAGAACAGATAGGCATGGCCGATTCGATCCGCCTCTATCTGATTTCTTAATGTAGTAACAATGTGGTCCTGGCCCTTCACATCTTCAAAACGTTCCGGCCGGAATTTACGGTAAAGAGCTGTGTAAGACATTTTTTACCTCTTCTTAATCGCCAAAGCTGATTCCCAGCATTTTGGCTTCTTTTACAATGGAAGAATTGGGATCTACCATTTTCAGTTTGCCCGCTACTTCCTCAAGGGGCACTTTTACGATTTCCCGGTTCTTATAACCTACCATAAAACCGTACTCTCCCTTCAGGATCAGCTTGCCGGCTTCCGAGCCGAGGCGGCTTGCGAACACTCTGTCATAAGGGCAGGGAGTTCCGCCTCTCTGTGTATGCCCGGGCACGGTCACCCGCACTTCCATTCCGCTTTTCTTGGCGATCTGATCCGCCAGTTCATAGGACACGGACGGGAAGGTATAATTCTCCAGTTTTTTCTTATATTCCTTCTTGCTGAGCTTGGCGTCTTCTTTGGAGATAGCGCCTTCTGCCACTGCAAGGATGGTGAAACGGCTTCCTCTGTCATGGCGTTCTTTAATGGCTGCAATAACCTTATCGATATCATACGGGATTTCAGGTATCAGGATCAAATCGGCACCGCCTGCCATTCCTGCATTTAAGGTGAGGAAACCAACCTTATGGCCCATAACCTCCACGATGAATACCCTTCCATGGGAGGCAGCCGTGGTATGGATATTGTCAATGGCTTCTGTTGCGATGTTTACCGCGCTCTGGAAGCCAAAGGTCATATCGGTTCCCCACAGATCATTATCAATGGTTTTAGGGAGAGTAATGACATTAAGCCCCTCCTCTTTCAGCAGGTTAGCCGTCTTATGGGTTCCGTTGCCTCCCAGGATAACCAGACAGTCCAGCTGAAGCTTATGATAATTCTGCTTCATGGCCTCCACCTTGTTCAGGCCGTTTTCATCCGGATCGCGCATGAGCTTAAAGGGCATCCGGCTGCTGCCTAAAATGGTGCCGCCTTTGGTAAGGATACCGGAAAAATCCGAGCTGGTCAACATACGGAATTTTCCATAGATCAGACCCTTGTAGCCATCCAGGAATCCATAGATTTCCACTTCCTCTTTGGCATTGAACAGTGTTTTGGCAACGCCTCTCATAGCCGCATTCAGAGCCTGGCAGTCCCCGCCGCTGGTTAACATTCCAATTCTTATCATGGACAGAACCCTCCTTTTATCTTTGTTTTCTGCAATCTATCCCACGCAGCGCCTTGCCCTGCAGGAAAATCACCAAAAAAACAATGCCGGAAATCCCCTGAAGAAAGCCTTCCGCAGATTTAGCCGGCGATTCCATTATGCAACATATTAACATAGATAAAATACACTGATTACTTAAAATTATACAATGTTTTGCCGGCTTGTACAATGTTTTTTTCGAATGCCGGTTTTCAAATCAGGATATAAAAATACCGGCAGCTTAATAAGACGCCGGTATTTTTTATCTTCATTATGTATATGGCATAAAGGGTTCCGGATGAGATCAGCCTTTTACGGCCCCGGCCATCATCCCTTTAACCAGCTTATCCTGGAAAGTAATGAATAATATAATCATCGGCAGTACAGACAGTACCAGTACGGACAGTATGATCGGAATATCCAGTGAATGTTCTCCTTTAAACTGTCCCAGGGCCAAGGGCAGAGTTTTGTTGGAAGCCGTCTGCAGGAGGGTATTGGCAAATGCAAATTCATTCCACATGGAAACACCATTATAAATGGCCAGTGTGGAAAGTCCTGATTTGGAAAGAGGAAGGATGATGGCAAAAAAATTCCTGAACTTGTTGCAGCCGTCTATTTCGGCGGATTCTTCAATTTCCTTCGGAATGGTTGTCATGAAGGCTGTGAGGATAAATACGGACATGGGAAGCGCAAAGGTAACATAGGGGCCTACCAGCGCCTGGAGGCTGTCGTACAATCCCATATTTGTGGTCATTTTAAAAATGGGGATCAGCGTTACATGCATGGGGATGGACATCATTGCCACAATTCCTGCATAGATAAAACCCCTCAGCTTGAATTTCATTCGGGAAAGAGGGTATGCGGCAAAGGCGGAAATCACCAGCATCAGAATCAATGAAACGGCAACGACAAGCACACTTCGGAAGAAATAGCCGAAGAAGCCGTGGGTCATGACCTCCACATAATTATTGAAATACCATGGATGGGGAAGGTGGAACACTCCCTGGGCCAGCATATCAAACTGTTTGCGGAAAGAGTTCATGATCATAAAGAAGAACGGAACCAGCGTAACCACCAGCCAGGCACATGCAAAGAAAATGGCGATCGCCCATGCAATTCTGGATTTCAGCTTTTCTTTCCGGTAATCAACCTCTTTTTCTCCACTCATTTAATAGTCCTCCTTTACTACAAAAATCTTCTGGAACAGCAGCGCGATGGCAGTTATCAGAAGGAACATACCTGCCGCGACACAGGAGCCATAGCCCATATTGAACTGCTGGAAGGACAGCTTATACATATAAGTAGCCATCAATTCCGTTCCCCCTGCAGGACCGCCGCCGGTCATATTCCAAATCATGTCAAAATATTTCAGGGAACCAATCAGGGACATGGTACATGCGGTCTTAAAGATCGGCCCCAGCAGGGGAATGGCAATCTGCCTCAGGTACTGGCCTCTTGTGGCTCCGTCGATAACGGCCGCTTCATAAATTGTGGTATCAATATTTCCGTAGCCGGCAATAAAATAAACCATATAGAAAGGGGTAAACTGCCATGCCATAACTCCGATTACCGAAAAAAGCGCATGCGGGTTTCTTCCCAGAAGATCCACAGTCACTTTGCTTCCCTTGATCAGAGTTCCGAGGGAGGAAAAGATACCTCCGTTCGTAGCCAGCGCATAGGTGAACAAAAAGGCAATAGCTACGGAGCTCATCAGATAAGGCAGAAACCATATGATCTTAAAGATATTGAATTTCTTGCCTCCCGCGTCCAAAAAGGTGGCTAGCAGAAGGCCAAGGGGAATCTGAAGCAGGATGGAAAAAATCATGACAATCACATTATGGCCGAATGCAGACCAGAAGGAATTATCAGACAGCAGGGTTTTCCAGTTGCTGATTCCGATATAGATTTTATTTGATGAAATACCGTTCCAGCTGTAAGCGCTTGTCACAAAGGTATCGATGACAGGATAGATCATATACACCACTATTAAAATCAATGCGGGAAGGAGGAATACCGCAGCCGCTTTGGCGGTACTTTTTGCTCTCGCTCCGGCCAGACCGTTTGCTTTTTTTTCAGGACCCACATTATCTCCTTTCCGGTAAACTATTTTCGAAATAGTCTGCCTTTCAAATAATTCTGTAGTAAAATCCGCCCGCAGGAGAAATTTTCCTGCGGGCTTTTTGAACAACGGATGGCCCGCACTGCGTGACAAACGTTGTTTCCAATCATCTTATCGCCGGCCCTCCGAATTTTATTCGGCTATGGCCGCCTTCATAGCGGCATCCTGCTCCTGGCCTATCTGTTCAGGAGTTTTCTGCAGGCCGAACAGTTCCGTCATACAATCCTTATGCACTTCCGTAACCGACGCAGGCAGGTACTGGTCATACCATAGCTGCACATTGGATGCGGTAAAGAAAACATCCGCAACCACTTTCATATTAGGATCATCAATGGTTTCTTCAAATCCTTTGATAGAAGGAATGGTTCCGCTGTCAAGCTGTCTCTGATTATAGGCATCATCGTTATAATACTGTGTTGCAAGCACATAACAGGCATCCAGCTTTGTCTGATCCACGGAACCGTCGGCATTCCAGCAGTTGAAGGAGAAGCCGTTCCCGATCGCCGTTCCGATTTCAACATCCTGGGGAACCCCTTTTGCGGCTGCTTCTGAATCCTCAGGGAAACGGAATACGCCGATATTCTCATCGTACCATTCCTGATTATCCGCCCTGATACCGGATACCTGCCAGGAACCGTGCAGCATCATCGCCGCCGTGTTGTCATACAGCAGGGCCTTGTCCTGTCCGTCATCTGTGGAAAGGGAGTTTACACCATCGGGGAAGTATCCTTTTTTTACCCAATCCTGGATCTTCTCTCCTGCCCAGATAAAGGCATCGGAGGTAAAGGAGCCTTCCTGGGTATAGGCAGCGTCAAATTCAGCATTTCCTGAATGGCGCGCTACCAGGTACATATAATACATGGAACCGGTCCACTTGGATCCGTTTGCCAGTGCGAAGGGCACATAGCCTGCTGCCACCAGCTTATCACATGCCGCTTCCAGTTCATCGATCGTCTTGGGAACTTCGATTCCCACTTCTGCGAAAATAGTCTTATTGTAGAAAATATCGCATCCGGACAATCCGCCGAACGGAATCGCCAGAATTTTTCCATCATAGGATGCCTGCGCCACCGCCGCATCGATAAAGTCGGGATGGTCATAGGTATGAAACATATCCGTGATATCATTTACAAAACCGGATTTATAATATTCTGCCATAGGGCCGCCGCCCCAGTGGATATACATATCCGGCGCCTGTTTGGAGCTCATCGCCACCACCAGCTGCTGTTTGTAATTATCATTCTGCTGATGCACCAGATTAATGGTGATATTGGGGTAGTCATCCATAAATCTCTGTACTGCCCCTTCCATTGTGGTCTTGCCGGGATCTTCCGTTGAAATATCCCACAGAGTAATTGTCAGAGGTTCTGTCGTCAGCTCCGGAAGGTTCTTGCCGTCTGTCTGTTTTCCGGAAGCGCCTGCCGAAGAGGAGTCCGCTGCTTCGGCAGCAGTTTCTGCCTTACTCTCTGAGCCGGCTGCATTTCCGGCTGCCGGATTGCTCTGACTGCCGGAAGAACTCCCGGATCCGCATCCGGCAAGCATAGTCCCTGCTAAAGCAGCCGCAAGAACGATAGATAAAAGCTTTCTCTTCATACTGTTTGTTTCCTCCTTGATTTCCGTAATAAATGATATTTCCGCAGCCAGACATACAGGTATTCAGGCAACTGACGGGCCCACTTTTCCCTCTCGGCAATTCGCACAAAGATATATCATTTATACAATTTTTATAGTGCAATTATACCCCCCCCCGTATTTTTGCAAGCACTTTTGCTAATTTATTTATGTTTTTAAGCAAAAATATATTGTATATGTTAAAGCGACTATTCTTTCCCTTTTTTCAGCCAGTTCACATTACATATCCGTAAAAGAAAGCAGACATAAAAATAGGCTCTTTCTCCCATTTAAGAGAAAGAGCCAAAAATAATTTATCATATATTTTGTGATATCAGGCGTTCTGTTCCTGAAAGAGAACCACTCCTTTTGTCTGCAGAACGATTTCGTCCCCGGGACGGTATTCTTTTCCGGTGAGCAAATCGGTTCCCGGCTTTTCAGCGATAAGCACTGTTTCCTGAGGATTATGGTTCAGGAAGAAGAGGAAATTAGTACCTTCCTTCCGGCGAAGGGTGATTTCCACTCCCTTACAGGGCTTGAAAACCGGCTCCACGCCCTGCTCTTCCAGTACCTTTTTAAGGAAATCGGCATAGAAATCCTGTCCGGCGCGGGTTGCCACATAATAGGCATGGCCTTTGCCGAATTCATTTCTGGACAGCACCGGGGTTCCTTTATAGAAGTCTTTATCATAGCTTGCAAGGGCCTTCGCGTTTTCCATATGCATGATATCGCAGATCAGGCCGCATTCATAGCTTTTTTCGTTCCAGGAAAAACTGTTCTTCATATATGAGGGCAGCGCATCTGTTTCTTCCACCCAGATTCCCAGGATATCGCGCAGCTTTCCGGGATATCCTCCTGTGATGACAAGATCGTGCTCATCCACAAGGCCGCTTAAGAAGGTGGTTACAAAGGTGCCTCCTTCGGATACGAACTTCCTGATTTTTTCATCCGCACCGGGCTTTGTCATGTACATCACCGGGGCGATCACTACTTTGTAATCATCCAGCGGATCCTGTACGGATATGATGTCCACAGAGATATTATTGTCGTAAAGAGCGGTATAATAGTTGGCGAGTTCGTCCATGTATTTCAGGTCACAGCTGGGGCCTGCGGAATATTCCAGCGCCCACCAGTTATCCCAGTCCACGAGCATCGCCACTTTGGAAGGCGTCCTGGAATCCAGGGTGGCTTCTCCCAGCTGCTTCAGTTCCTCTCCAAGCTGGCTTACTTCCCGGAACACCCGGGTATTTTCGGTGCCGACATGGTCAATGACCGCGCCGTGGAATTTTTCACAGGCGCCGATGCTTCTGCGCATCTGGAAAAACATCACGGTATCCGCGCCGTGCGCCACCGCCTGATAGCTGATGAGGCGCATATCCCCGGGGCGTTTCAGGAGATTATAGGACTGCCAGTTGGTCACGCTGGGAGTCTGTTCCATGAGCATGAAGGGGGCGCCCTGCTTCAGACCGCGCATCAGGTCATGGCGCATGGCAACCAGTGCGGGTGGATCGGTGGGATCGGGATAATTATCCCAGGACACCACATCCATATATCCGGCCCATTTCTGGTAATCGAGAGCCTTATAGAAGCCCATCAGGTTGGTGGTCACCGGAATATGAGGGGTAACAGCCTTGACCGCTTCATATTCTCCCAGATAGTTATGGAGAATGGAATCGGAATTGAACCTGCGGTAATCCAGGGAAATTCCCTGAAATGTGGTGCGGTCCTGGGCAAAATGCTCGCTCTGCAGGTTGGGAACGACGATTTCATCCCAATCATAGAAGGTATGTCCCCAGAAGCTGGTGTTCCAGGCCTTGTTGAGAGCCTCGATACTTCCGTACTTTTCTTTCAGCCATACGCGGAACGCTTTTTCGCAGTTTTCGCAGTAGCATTCTCCGCCGTACTCGTTGGAAATATGCCAGGCCGCAATGTTGTCATATGTTCCATAGCGTTCTGCCAGCTTACGGGCGAGGGCCACGGAATATTTTTGGTAGACGGGGCTGTTGGGACAGGAATTGTGCCTGCTGCCGAATTTTCTTTTCATGCCGTTGAATTCCGTGCGCAGCACTTCGGGATATTTTTTTGCCATCCAGGCCGGATGGGCCGCCGTAGAGGTAGCCAACACCACCTTCAGGTTATTCTTGCGAACCAGCTCCATAATCTTATCCAGCCGTTCAAAATGATAGGTTACCTCATCGGACTGAAGGGCCGCCCAGCTGAATACGTTCAGTGTCACGCAGTCAATCCCTGCGAGACGGAACATGCGCATGTCCTCTTCCCAAACTGCTTCGTCCCACTGCTCCGGGTTATAATCGCCGCCATATAACATTTTTTTAACCATAATGCTCCTATCTGTCCGCAGAAGCGGACCTGCAATCTGTTATTTATACCTTCCAGTCAAAACGGGTGCACAGCCATTCGCAGCTCAATTCAAACCAATGGGCCACATGGGGATAATCGTCCCCCACCTCCTGGGTGCACATGGACAGGCCGTGATGCCCGTGCTCGAAAAGGTGGCACTCTGCCGGGACTCCATGCTCATACAGGCTTTTCACAAAGCGCATGGTATTGGTGACGCACACGCAGTCGTCATCCATGGTATGCCAGCAGAAAGCGGGCGCCGTATCTTCGTCCACCTGGTTTTCCAGCGAAAAATAGGCTTCCTCCTCCTCTGTGCGTTCCGGGCCCAGAAGAGCGCTGAAGCTGTCATGCCACTCCGGATGAACCTCCTTCTGAGCGGAAATGACAGGATAGGCAAGGATCATGGCATCCGGGCGGTTCTGCCGTCCTTTTGCCGGACAGAGGGCACGGAGCTTTTCACTGTTCCAGTGGACTCCCAGGCTGGCTGCCAGATGGCCTCCGGCGGAGAAGCCGCAGACCGCGATTTTGGCGGGATCCACTCCGTATTCTTCCGCGTGCTCCCTGATATGTACCACACTTGCGGAAAGCTCGCATAATGGCGTAAAACCGGTTGCCGGGCGCTCCATTTCCTTTCCGGCGGTACTGTAATAGAGGACAAATACCTGGAAGCCTTTTGCAAAATAAGCTTCCGCTATGGGATCCGCTTCCCTGTCGGAGCAGTATTTATAAGCCCCGCCGGGACATATCACCACACAGGGACGCGACTTCCTGCGGGGCATTTCTTCGTAATAAGGATGCAGATATCCGGCCAGAAGGGTCCCGGAATCCTGCAGGGGATAAATTGAAACTGTTTTCATGTCTGCCATCACTCCTGTTATACTTATTTATCCATAAAGAAATGGAACCCACGCCATGCGCGGGTCCATTTCCTTTATACAATATCCTGTGTATGCCGTCAACACCGGGGAAGGAATATACTTTTTTCCCGTATATCAGCCCTTTACTCCGGCGAAGGCAACGCCTTCCACAATGTATTTCTGTCCGATGCAGTATACAATGATGATGGGGATAACCGAACATACCGTACCTGCCATAATAGCGCCGTAATCCGCCGAAAACTGCTGCTGGAAGGACGCAAGGCCCAGCTGGATGGTTTTCAGTCTGTCGCTGTCCAGGTAAATCATGGGGCCCATGTAGTCGTTCCATACACTGTTGAAGGTGAGGACGGTAAGGGTCGCCAGACCGTTCTGGGACAGGGGAAGGATAATTTTGCGGTAAATGCCGAAGGTGGAGCAGCCGTCAATTTTGGCCGCTTCATGAAGGCTGTTAGGTATGCTCAGCATGTTCTGGCGGAGAAGGAATACGCCGAAGGCGCTGAATGCCTGCAGTACAATGAGGGAAAGGTGGGTATTGTACATGCCGAACGCCTTAACCACGATGAACTGAGGGATCATGATGGCATGCCAGGGAACCATCATGGTCGCCAGGTAAGCCACAAATATTTTATCTCTTCCCGGGAACTGCAGCTTGGTAAATGCAAAGGCCGCAAGGGAGCAGGTGAACAGCTGGAGCAGGGTGATGATAACCGCCAGCTTCAGGGTGTTCAGGAAATACTGCAGGAAGGGTATGCTCTGCCATACTTTTTCATAATTCAGTGTCCGGAACACTTCCGGAATCCACTTTACGGGATAGGAGAAAATCTCCGAATTCAGCTTAAAGGAAGCGCTGACCATCCACACAAAGGGGACTAACATCGTAAATGCCACGATACAGCAGAAAAGGAAAATCAGGACAGTGCTGATTTTTAATTTCTTTTTGTTCTGTTGCTGTGCTTGTTTTGCCATTGCGGACCTCCTTTAATCTTCGTTTACCCAGTTTTTCTGACCCTTCCACTGAATCAGGGTGATGATCAGAATGATAACAAACAGGAAGTAAGCGATTGCGGATGCATATCCCATCTTCCATTCACCGAATGCTTCCTTGTAAATACGGAATACAAGCACACTGGTGGAGCGTCCCGGTCCTCCCTGCGTGGTTACGTTGATGATATCGAATACCTGGAAGGATGCGATAAAGCACAGGATGGTTACCATGAAGGTGGTGGGGGAAAGCATGGGCCAGGTCACATTCCAGAAAATTTTCCAGGAATTGGCGCCGTCAATCTGCGCCGCCTCATACAGGTGGGTGGGAATGCTCTTCAAGCCGCCCATAAACATAATCATATAATAGCCGGCCTGTTTCCATACTACTACGATAATAACCGTAAGCAGGGCCGTTTTGGTGGACATAAACCATTTGGGCAGATGCTCCTGGGCAATGCCGATAGCACGAAGCGCCTGGTTGACAGGTCCGTCAACCGGCTGGAACAGCAGCAAGGCAATACAGCCGATAGCTACCATGGAAGTCAGGTTGGGGAAAAAGAACACGGTTTTGAAAAATCCGCCGCCAAACAGCTTCCGGTTGAGCGCCAGAGCGAGTATCAGCGAAAAAGCTATGGTTAGAGGCACGCTGACTAAAGAATATACCAGGTTATTCATCAGAGCCGCCTTAAACTGAGAGTCCCCGAACATTTTTAAGTAATTGCTGATCCCTACAAATTTCCATTTAAAACCGTTGTAATCCGTAAAGCTGATTAAAAGTCCCAAAATGATCGGAATGGCTGTAAAGATGAAAAATCCGATGAAGTTGGGGAGCAAATACAGGTATCCTGTGATAGCTTCTTTTCTTGCCGCCCTGCTCATCCGTTTCTTAGGTTGTTTCTTCACGGAAGCTGCCATGCATATTCCCTCCTTTTTTGTATATGCCGATATCCGGTATACCACCCATGCCCGGCATTCAATAGCCGTTAAAATCCGGCGCCCCTGTGAAGAGGTGCCGGATTAACGCGGTTTCCCAAGTACAATTTCTGTACTCCTGTTGTCTTAGTTCATAATCTCGTCACGTAACTCGGCGTAATTACTGAAGGTTTCATCCAGTGACTGCTCATCCAGCAGATAAAGCTGCAGTTCCTGATTGTAAGCTTCAATCAGAGAAGCATAACCTTCTTCACCCTTCTGTTCGTCTTTAATCTTAGCTGAGAAACGGTAATCAACGCCCGGAACGTTAACCTGGGATTTGAATACTTCCAGAGCTTCGTCTGTTGTATAGGAAGGAACATCACAGTTTTCAGCGATGATTGCGGTTCCTTCAGGAGAGGTGCAATAGAACTCGATGAACTTATATGCCTCATCCGGATGCTTGGAGGTAGAGGAAATTACCAGGTAAGAGCTCTGTCCAACGCTGGAGCCTTCTTCTTCGCCTTCAAAAATCGGCAGCGGCGCTGCGCCCCATTCAAAATCAGCTTCCATCAATCTGAACATCCAGTCACCGTTGATCATGGTATAAATATTGCCTGCCTGGAAGTATGCTGTGATATCAAAGGTACCTGAGGTCATTTCTGCGATTCCGGGAGCACTTGCATCTTCTACATACATACGATGCTGAATCTGTGCGAATTCTTTTGTTTTTGTCAGGTTTTCATCATCAAGGTATTCGCCTGTGGGAATAGCTCCCAGGTTAGGAGTCCAGATAGGCATAAGCCCGCCCCAGTATTTGGTTCCGTCTTCTTCACCAGTCAGCTCCTTAATCAGATCAAGGTATTCATTCCATGTGAGGTTTTCAGGATAATCAATGCCTTTTGCGTCGAATAATTCTTTGTTGTAGAACATCATCCAGCAGGATCCGCTTGTGGGATATCCGTAAAATGCGCCGTTGGCATCGGTAACGCCTGCAAGAGAAGTATCCTTGATGGGGCTTAAATCCACACCGGTGCTTTCCGCATAGGGAGCCAGGTCAACAAATGCGCCGTTAGCTGTATACTGTGCCATCTGGGCAGGTGTACGAACCCAATAGATATCAGCATCTGTGGATCCGCCGGCTGTCATAACCTTAACCTTATCATCATAATCGCCTTCTGCAATGCTGTGTCCTACTACTTCGATATCGCTGTTGGCTGCATTGAATGCTTCCATTTCCTTGGTCGCCACTTTTTCAAGGTCTGTGGAATAATAGAAGTTAATAACTGTCTTGTCTCCGCCCGCAGCCGCTTCGTTTCCTGCCGCTTCGCTCTGTGCTGCGGTGTCTCCTGTTGCTGCGCCGGAACCTGCAGCGTTATCGGAAGAGCTGCTGCCGCATCCTGCCAGCATGGTCACTGCCATCGCTGCAGTAAGAAGAATGCTTAATGCTTTCTTTTTCATAATTGCCTCCTTTGAACTAAAACATCTCGTTTCGTGTTTCCTGATGATTTTATTATAACTGCTGTACCGATTCTGAAAAGTCACAAAAAATCTACACCTTTTATACAAATAAATCGGTTATGTTTTGTTTACTTTTCCGTGAAACACGGCATTTTATGCTTCTTTTTTGCTCTGTCCAATCAAAATAGACAATAAAAAGAGGATGAGATTTTCTACACCCATCCTCTGAAACAAGTTATCGGGAAAAAGTTAACCGCACCTTTTTCCAGTATTTTATTTTTGAAGCGCATTCCTCGTCTGCATATAATCCTTCATTGCCTGATCCAGGGATTTTTCCCCTTTCAGGAAGGAAGCAGCCTCCTTGTCAAAAATATCCCTCATATCCTGGTAAAGCACGTGCTTGCCCTCTTCATTCTGCAGAATGGCATCAAAGAAAAATCCGGTCTGTGCAAAATCTACATTCTGCATATAGTTTTCTCTGCCGCTCTCCGTGAAATAGGAGGGGAAGCAGTACCGGGCCGCAAGAATGGAGGCTCCCTCCTCCCCGCAGCAGAATTCCAGGAATTCAAAGGCATTCTCCGGATAACGGCTTTGGGAATAAACCGCCAGATAGGAGTTGCTTCCTATAGAGGTTCCCGCCTCCGCTCCATTGGTCAGCGGAAGAGGCGCCGCATCCCAGCGGCAGTTTTCCGTTCTGGACGCCTCCAGGTTCTGCAGGATCTGTATCGTCCAGTCCCCGTTTATCATCATTCCAATTTTCCCGTCCAGGAAGGTATCATAGCCGGGCGCATAGATTTCTTCCATTTCCACCGGGTTGGGGTGGCTGTGATCCTTGTTATAAAGACGATCCATGAATGTCAGGAAATCCATGGTAGCGGGCAGTTCATCATCATACAGGTATTCTCCCAGCTCCAGGGCGCCCAGGTTGGGAACCCAGATCGGAAGATAACCGCCCCATCTGACGTTGTCCGGATCGGTCCCGTTGATTTTTACCGCCAGCTGCGCGTATTCCTCCCAGCTCATCTGTCCCGGATATTCCAGCTGAAGCTCATCGAAAATATCCTTATTATAGAATAGAAGCCATATATTCTGGATAAAGGGCAGGGAATAAATCCTCTCGTCCAGCTGGACGATATCAAGGGACTGTCCATATTTGGAAATATCCAGACTGCTGCGGCTTACCATATCGGAGAGATCATAGAGTCCGCCTGATTCCGCCATCCGGTTGGACTTGGAGGGCTGACGCAGCCAGAGGATGTCCGGCTTTTCACCTGATTCCAGTACCCGGGTTATTTCGTCCTCATAGTCCGAATCCTCCAGATAACGCATCTCCACCTCAGTGGTGCTGCTCTGGGCATTAAACACGCTTACCAGATCTTCCATATAAGGAGCGCTGACCGTCACATCATAGCATATGATTTTTTGTTTTCCCAAAGGCTGTATTTCACCCGGTACGGTATCCTGCCTGTCTCCGTCTTTTCCGCAGGACGCAAGCAGAAGGGCCGACAATACCCCAATCGCCAGAAGGGCCGGGGCTTTCCTTTTTCTTTTCATCTCGTATCCTTCAAGTCCATATTTTTTACATTATGGAGGTAATCATAAATTTTGAGATCATTCACAAGCTTAACCACCTCAGCCATGGAATCCAGATCGAATTTCTTAAGAATATTGTGGATATGCCGCTTCAGGGTGGTCATCTCCACGCAGCGCATGGAACAGATTTCCGAGCGTTCATAGCCCTGACGAAGAAGATCCAGAATATCGATTTCGGTCTGTGTCAGCTGAGTGACCAGCATGAGGTTATACAGGAAGCTGTCCTCGCTCTGTTTGACACGCTGGAATTCCCGGCGGATTTTCTCCGCAATCACCGGGCGGATCGGGGAACGGCCGGCATAGGCATCCTTCACACAGGCAATCAGCTCTTCCTGTTTGGAATTTTTGAGAACATAATCGGAAACGCCCAGCTTGAATGCCTGGAATACATTTTCATCATCCTCATAGGAAGTGAGTATGATGATCTTTACCTCAGGATATTGGGAGAGGATCTGGCTGGCGGCATCCAGCCCCGCGGTCCTTGTTTCCATCTCAATGTCCATCAGGATGACATCCGGCTGGCAGAGCACGGTCTTCATCACCGCCTCATATCCATTCTGGACGGCTGCCACCACCTCCAGCTCACTGTCCTTTTCCAGCAGTCTCTGGTATTTTTTTAATAGAGCGGGCATATCCTCCGCAATCAGTACTTTAATCATTATCTGGCTCCCATCTGTACATTCCCATCAGCGGCGTTAAATGCGGCTTACCGGAAGATAAACATGAAATACGGTTCCCTTGCCCACTTCGCTTTCCACATCTATTTTGCCCCCGGAATCCGTAATTATTTTATGGGTCAGTGATAACCCCATCCCCCAGCTTTTCGTCATGGGCTTTGACGTAAAAAACGGGGTGAATATATTCACCATATCCTCTTTGGCAATCCCGCAGCCATTATCCGTTATTTCTATGATTCCCCATCTGCTGTCCTCAAGTAGCATAACCTGGATTTTTTTATCTTTATCCTCCGTCTGCTTCAGGGCATCACAGGCATTATTTAAAAGGTTGATCAGGGCCTGTTTGATAAATTCTTCATCCGCAAAGACACAGGGGTCTTCCCCGGGCACGCTCACGGACCATTCGATATCCGTTTCAGGCCGTGAACCCTTCAGTTCCTCCACAGTCTCCCTCACCAGGCCGCCAAGCTGCAGCTGCCTGAAATTCATGGTATTATCCCTGATATGTCTGTGTATATCGTCAAGCCGTTCATAAAGGGCTTCGCAGTGCTCCACAAGAAGCGACTTATCCTCCTCGCTTTCCTGCAGCACTTCCAGGCTCTCCACCTCCGCCTGCAGGTTCAGCAGCTCATTTTTCATAAAATGGCAGAATACCCGCGTGGACATATTGACCGCATTGATGTTTTGGGATACCTCAAGGCTGTAGTTTTCCATTTTGTTCCGGATCACATTCAGACGGTAGCTCCATGCGATCATGAGCAGGATAAACAAAAGTATGATATAGGGAAGAGCGCGGTACAAGGGGATATAGCTGTTCATAAAAAGGATTTTATACGTAACCACATCCATGGCCTTGGAATACTTTATCATCTGCATGGGCAGGCGCCCCATGAACATAAGGTAACAGATTATCAGCATAAAATAGGAAAACAATACGATAATCAGGGACATCCTGTATACCTTAATGTGGGGTACCCGGATAATATTGAGCAGGATACTGCCCAGGCACATAAAAAGCAGTATCAAATTGATTATGGAAATGGCCGCGCTGAAAATGCCCCAAAGCCGTTCAATGCCGGATACTGTCATATAACCCGGATACAGGAAGGAGTAGGTGCGGATGTATACCGCCGGGCTGCATACCAGATATTCCATCAGAAAGAAAAGCCCGATAACCGGATAAAGCTTTCTGTATTTCTTCCTTTCCTCCTGCTTCATAAAAGAAGCGGCAAATATCAGATTGCTGACCGTAAAAAAGATACAGCTCAGATTCAGGCAATTGATAATCGCCTCCTTGGAAATCTTCAGGGAGTACAGCCTGGCAGCCATTCCCCGGGGCACCAGGAAATACTTGAGGAAGATACTCAGGTTGAAGGAAGACTTACAAAAATATAAAATAAAAAAGCATAATGACATTATAAAGAAAAACAGCACCAGAAACATGGACATCAGCTGCATGGTACGGTACTCGGAACGCGTGAACAGCAGCAGCACAATCACCACTGCGCACACAAGCATCAAATATATCATAAAAAGGCCCTCTTTGCCTGATTTGGTTCTTTCTCCGGTTTGGGTATGGCGCACCGTATCTCTCCCTTCCCGGCAGCCGCCTTGCGGGTCAGTGTTCCTTTCAGGGCACACTCTCGTTCGGCCAAAAACGCAGCAGTACTAACGTTGCAAAGGACGCAACGTAAGGACTGGCGTTTTTAGACGGCCCTTACAGGAATCACTGACCCGCAAGGCGGCTGCCGGGAAGGGAGAGATACGGTGCGCCATACCCAAACCGGAGAAAGAACCCCTGATTTTATCGGATCTTTTTTGTATCTTACAATAATTGGCCGGGGGTGTCAACGGAATGGGGATTGGACAGGGAATATTCATTATAAATACGCATGATATTCTGCAGGAGATCCATATGCTCAAAGTCCTTATGGTACACCATATTGATTTCCCTGGTCATACTCAGGTTCTCTATGGGAAGCCCTATCAGCTTGCCCTTCTTCAGTTCGTTTGCACAGGCGCTCCTGGCCAGAATGGACACGCCGAAATCCCGGCGCACCAGATCCTTGATGGTAGCTACATTATCTACTTCCAGTATGACATTAAATTCATCCAAAGATACATTATTGCTTTCCAGATGAGAAATAAAAAGGTTCCTTGTTCCCGAATCGGGAAGACGCAGAATCAGGTTCTCTTTCTTGAGTTCATTCAATGTCACCATGCTTTTCCGGGACAGGGGATTTTTATTGGATACGGCAAGGATCAGGGAATCTGTATCCAGCATTATGGCATTGAAATTGGAATCCGAAATACGTCCCTCCACAATGGCCAGATCTATCTCATAGGTCTTAAGCTTCATATAAAGATTATTTATGGTGTCAGAAATAATTGTTATGCGTGTTTTCTTACTCACACTGCTGTATCTGGCAAGGACCTCCACCATGATATTGCTCTCCGAGGTATGTGTGATCCCCACCGTTATCTTTCTGGCATGTTCTTTTTCTTCCTTCAGGCTCTGCTCCAGGTTCTGATACAGGCTGTCAATCCTTTTGGCATACTTGATGACAATCTCTCCCTCCCTGGTAAGCTTGAGATTTCCTTCACCCCGGGTAAAAATCGTAACCCCAAGCTCCTTTTCCAGCTGCCTTACATGCTGGCTTACGGCAGGCTGGGTAAGAGACAGCTTTTTGGCCGTCTGGGTAAAGCTGTGCAGTTCGTTCACCGTAAGCAGGGTGATGAGTTTGCTGTCGATCACGGAAATCCCTCCTTATAAATTTTTATGATGAAGTGGTTATAAATCATAATTTGCCTTTATGAATCTCGTTGATATAATTGTACCATAGAGGGGAAATATAGCAATACAAGGGGGAACTTTTTCATGAAAGATTTTTATACCAGCCTGAACGAGTCAACACTCGTTCTGCTTTCCTTATCCATTATCCTATTTGCGGGCTTTCTGCTCACCAGACTGACTAAAAGGCTTCATCTGCCTAATGTCAGCGGCTATATTCTTGCCGGTGTGCTGATAGGGCCTCAGGTTGCGGCGTTAGTGCCCGCTCATATTCTGTCCCACATGGGTTTTATCAGCGACATAGCACTCGCCTTTATCGCTTTCGGAGTCGGAAATTTTTTTAAGAAGGAGGTTCTTATAAAGACCGGCTGGAAGGTAGTGATAGTCACGCTTTGGGAATCCGTGCTGGCAGGCATCCTGATCACGTTAAGCATGCGCTTCCTATTTCATCTGTCCTGGGACTTCTGCCTGATTCTGGGCGCCATCGCTACGGCTACGGGTCCTGCCAGCACAATGATGACCATCCGGCAGTACCGGGCCAAAGGAGATTTTGTAAATATCCTCCTGCAGGTGGTCGCTCTTGACGATGTGGTCTGTCTGCTCATATTCAGCGTTGTGGTTGCCGTTATTAATGCGGGCCGAAGCGGGCATGTCCGGGCCGGAGACGTGCTGCTGCCCATTTTTTATAATATCGCCGCCCTGGGAATCGGATTCCTGTGCGGTTATCTGCTTTCCCGGCTCATCACGCCCACACGAAGCAAGGATAACCGGCTTATTCTCGCCATCGCCATGCTTATGGGAATTTCAGGGCTGTGCTCCGCCTTTGATCTCTCCCCGCTGCTTTCCTGCATGGTATTCGGCGCTTCTTATATTAATCTGACGGAAGATAAGAAGCTGTTCCGGCAGGTAGATCGGTTTACGCCGCCCGTCCTCTCCATGTTTTTCATCGTATCCGGCATGAATCTGGATCTTACGGCGCTTAAAACCGCCGGCATCATCGGTATCGCTTACTTCCTTATCCGGATCCTCGGAAAATACGGCGGCATGTATCTGGGATGTGCCATAACGGGAATGCCGGATACCCATAAAAAATATATGGGGCTGGCACTGATCCCTCAGGCCGGAGTTGCCATCGGGCTCGCTTTCCTGGGACAGAGGCTTCTTCCTGAAAATATAGGGAACCTGCTGCTGACCATCATTCTGTCCTCTTCCGTCCTGTATGAGCTTGTCGGGCCCGCATGTGCAAAGATGTCCTTTTTCCTTTCCGGCACAATAAAGAGGGAAAAGGCTGCGGCGAATGAGAAAAGTGACGGGGCCGGTACGGCAAAGAAGGAAAAAGCTGCGGTGAACGAGAAAAACGAAGGGAAGGGAAAAGTGAAAAAATATCCGGACAAGAAATCGGTGAAGCATGCAATATAAGCTTTGTTTTATGGGAAGGAGGCCTGATAAGAAAGGCCCCTTCCCGTTTTTTTATAATCTGTTATTTTACTACTTGCAGAATATGCAAAAGTACTATAAAATATATGTGTTGTCTTTGCAGCAGAACGCTGCCACACCGGTAACGGTTTCCGCTGGAACAGCATGGAGATGTACCCAAGAGGTCGAAGGGACCGCACTCGAAATGCGGCAGGTCGGTTTCCCCGGCGCGTGGGTTCGACTCCCACCATCTCCGTTAGAAAGCCGGAAGCAGTGAACAAAGCAGGCACGTTACAGAATTATTCATTCTGTAACGTGCCTGTCTGTGTTCTGAGTTTGAATGATGTTCTCGCTTCGGTCATGCAAATTCGGGGAGGATACTTTTTCCGTTCTTTTTATAGCGGCTCAGGAAAGCAGTTCTTCCAGCGTAGCAAGCAGCCTGTCTACCTCTATCGGCTTGGAAACATGGGCGTTCATGCCCGCCCGCAGCGCTTCGCGCACATCTTCGGCAAAGGCATTGGCAGTCATGGCAACTATGGGAATACTCCCTGCATCCGTACGATGCATCCCGCGTATTTCCCGGGACGCCTCATACCCGTCCAGCTTCGGCATCTGGATATCCATGAGAATGATATCATAATATCCTTCTGCAGAATCCGCAAACATGCGGACAGCCTCTTCCCCGTCACAGGCCGTGTCGATTTCCATCTCCGTGCACTTTAGCACCTCAACGGCTATTTCCCGGTTCAGCTCGTTATCCTCAGCCAGAAGAAGCCTTTTCCCTCTGCAGCATTCTGTCTTATCTCTTACAGGGCCGGAACCTTCGGAAGACAGAGGATCACCCTGCGCCCGGAGCGTTTTTTCCTCTTTCTTCAGCCGGAAGGTCACCGTAAAGACTGAGCCTTTCCCCGGACTGCTCTCTATCCGGATATCCCCGTTCATCATATCCACAATATTTTTGGTAATGGTCATTCCCAGCCCGGTTCCTGCAATTTTCTCCACGTCGCCCTCCCGGGACCGTTCAAACGGATTGAAAATCTTTTTCAGAAATTCTTCTGTCATGCCGATTCCCGTATCCGTACATCGGAAAATAAAGCTGCCATATCCCAGCTTCAGTCCGTCCTCCTGCCATACGTCTATATATATCCGTCCTCCTGCGGGCGTATATTTCACGGCATTGCTCATAATATTCACAAATACCTGACGCAGGCGCAGCGGATCTCCCATTACGGTATCCTCCTCAAGCTCCGGAATACGGGCTGTCAGTTCCAGCTGCTTTTCCTCTGCCTGAGGCCTGATTAATTCCACTGCATCCAGTACCAGACGGGAGAAAAGGAAGGCCTCCTCTCTTAAGGCCAGTTTCCCGCTCTCTATTTTGGAAATATCCAGAATATCATTAATAAGCCCAAGCAGATGGCTGCTGGACAGGCTGATTTTATCCAGGCAGTCCTCTATACGGCTCCTGTCGTCCAAATGTGACCTGGCGATGGTGGTCATCCCGATGATACCGTTCATGGGAGTACGGATGTCATGGCTCATATTGGAGAGGAAGTTACTCTTTGCTTCATTGGCGGAACGGGCGGTATCCAGGGCATTCTGGAGGACCTGTCTCTGCTGTTCTTCTTCGTATTTCTGATCATCAATACAGCGGGCAAGAAAAATTGCCAGCTTCTCTTCCGTATAAGGATTGTCCACATTAATTCTCTGAAGCAGTACCCAGTGATACTCATTATCGGCAAGCAGAATACGGCACTGGGCAAAAACCTCCGTGGAATGTGAAGCCGGTGCCTGAATGATGTGCCCGGCAGCGAAGCGTGAGCGGAATTTTTCCCTGTAATCCGGATGCAGCCTTTCATCCACAAAGTCCAGAAGGCCTGAATAGCTGCTGTAATTCTGAAGCCCCTCCAGAAATCCGGGCTTCACATAAATCGTTTTCAGAGTATCTGCAGTCAGATTTACACTGAGGATTACGGCGTGAGTGTCGGAAATTGCGCGGATTAATGTACTGCGCTCCAAAAGCTTCTCTTTCTTTTCCTCCTCCTGGGCCAGCCTCTCCGATGTAATATCATGGAAGGTGGCTATGAGGATCGGTTCTCCCTCTTCATCCAGCATCTTTTCAATAATGCCTGCCGCCCAGAAGTAGGTACCGTCCAGCCGCTGGAAACGGCTTACATACGAAATCTTCTGTTCCTTTTCCATGGCTTCCTGAAAACAGGGCTTTGTGCTCTCCCAGTCCTCCGGATGAATCAGCTCTCTGAGCTGTTTTTCCCTGAGGGCATCATTGGATGCATATTCCGGATAATTCAGAAGGCGCAGGCCCTCATGGTTAATCTGGATAAAACGAAAAGGCGTATCCTTGGAAATCAGGGCGACTCCTTCCGGCACCGCATTGTAAAGGTGGTCGATATAGTCCGCCTGGGTACGCAGCTTATGGTAGGTTCTTTTCATCTGGAGAATATAAACGAGGGCAAGCATGATAATCGCCAGTGAAACAGCAACCACAAAGAAGATTGTCCTTCGCAGAATATCATATGTCTGCTCACTCACCACTTTCTCAGGAATAATAGAAAGCAGATACCAATCTGAAAAGCCCTTCATTGGAACATAGCAGAAAACCGCATCAGCATCCCCATAGGCAAAGACCGCCCAGCCGCTTTTACCGGAAAGCAGAGCCTGACGGAATTCTTCCATTGCCCGGCTGTCATTCTTTCCCGCAGGAAGCATATCAAAAATATTTTTAACTGTCTTATTGCTGCCCGGATGAGGCGAACGGATCAGGACATCCCCGCCGGTATTAATAATATAGGAAAAACCGGCATTATTATAAAAGGAAAGGCTGAACTCACCGGCAATAGCCGCAACGTTATATTCCTTCACCAGATAATTTATGCTTCCGTCCGCAAGCCTTACCTGCGTATAAAAATCAAACACGTTAACACCAGTACTGCTGCTGATATGAGGATTGACTATCCCGTAATCCATAAGGAACTGATCCGCCATATACAGATCCGGGCCATCCTTTTCCGGCACACAGGTTCCGTCCTGTAAATACAGGCTTACTCCATTCTCCATTTTGGAAAATTCAGTAACAATATCCATGACGCTTTCCCTTGCGTCTGCCGGAAGCTTTTCCAGATATTTTTTTATGGAAATAATAGAAGAAAAATCTTCTCTGAGCTGGATGTTCAGAGCATTTTCCCCCTGCCGCGTGCTTTCGATAATTGTACCGACAGACTGCTCCCACAGCTGTTCCTTTACCTCATTCACAAAGGTAAACGTAAGAATTCCCAGCAGGATGCCGACTGCGGCAACAGCAAAAAGGAACCATCTTCTTAACTGTACCTCATTATTTTTCATCGCTCCGCCTCTCCTGCTTCCGCCTGTTCATCCAGCCATTCCAGAACCTCCGTCAGTTCTTCGCCGGAAAGCAGCTTTACTGCACATTCCGCAGTAAGATCCCAAATCGGCACTTTGAGGTCACTGTCTGCGCCTATTACCGTTCTTTCCTCCTGATACATGTCAATCAGCGGCTGAATCTCCTTCGAGGAAGCCGGAGCGCCTCCCGTCAGGGGGCTGAAGGAACATTGGTTGTCAGCAAATTTCCGGATGTTTTCCTGCCCGGTAAAATACTCCACAAATTTCTTTGCTTCTTCTTTATATGGGCTGTCCCCATTAACTGCGATACGGGTATCCGCATTAATTACCAGGACTGAACCCTGCTCCAATACCGGATATGGCACCACCGTAAAACGGAGATCCGGAGCCATTGCCTTGACACGATCAGCCGCCCAGCCGCCCGTAAGCATAAAAGGGGCGTTTCCCTGCGCAAACAGTTCCAGGTCATCAGAGGTCTTTTTCGTGACAAGAGCTTCTTCGGAATTGATATAGCCCTTCTTTAAAAATGCTTCCGCGACGGAAAAACCATTCTTCAGATATTCTCCCAGTGATTCTTCCCCTCTGTTTATTCTGCCGAATACCTCCTTCTGGCTGCCTTCCTGGTACAGATGATAAAAGCTGCGGCCTATTGCAAGGGTTTTCAGGGATATATCGTTATTTGCAATAACAGGGGTAATTCCCATGCCTTTAAAATAATCACACACGGCCTCCCATTCAGAAAGGGTTTCCGGCACCTCCTGACCGTTTTCCTCCAGCAGATCCAGATTGCAGTACAGCCCAAAAGCGGAAACGGTGGTGGGCACCCAGTAGATTTCCCCCTCATCACTCATCTGATCCAGAATCCGTACGGTAAAATCAGGAATCGTACTGAGGCCGGACAGCTCGCATAGCTTTCCTTCCTCCTCCAGCTGCAGCGCCGTATCATGATTTACCATAAAAATATCATCCCCATTCCCGGTTTCCATCCGTTTCATGAGGGCATCATAATAATCATTTCCCTTCAGGCTTTCATAGGAAATATAGATATCCGGATTTTCCTCCATAAAAGAGGTGAGTATTTCCTCAATAACCACCACATTCTCCGGTTCATATTTATTTCCGAAAAAAGTGATTTGCGCCTCAGGCTCTGCTATATCCGGATAGGTTTCCACCTTTCCCTGTCTGCCGCAGCCGGCAGTTAAAAATACCGTCAGCAAAACTGCCGCTATCCACTTTTTTCCTTTTATCCCTTTTTTCTTCATACGGAATGTCTTTCCGGGTGAGGATAAAATATATTTACACAGCATCCCGGAGCCTTTTCTTTTGATATTAAGGATATTGTATCAGAAAAACTCCCTCAATAAAAGGGAACTTTCAATTAACGATGTTTCCAGACATGGCTGGGCTGGGCCCGATAAGTCGGGTAACGCAGGAGCAGGGTTTTCAAGGCGGCCCAGTTAAAGGGATACAGAGGCCAGAAGTAGCTTGCCCCGGCGAATGTGGGAGTTGTGATCACGGAAAGCAGGACCAGAACCAGCCCGCCGATAAAGCCCCACAGCCTGAAAACAGCGGTCATTAATATGATAAATATACGGTAAACGCGGATGGCGTCACCGAATTCCATACTGGAAAGAGCGACGCTCGTCAGCAGTGTGATAGACGCATAAAATAACACTTCCACCGTGGCCCAATTCAGGCTGACCGCAATATCCCCGATAATAAGACCGCCTACAATGGACAGAGAGCCGGAAAAACGGCTGGAACTTAGGGAGGCGGAGTTCTTAAACAGATCCAGGCCGAATTCCACTACCAGCACATAGAAAATCAGGTTTATGGGAGGAATCCTTCCTGATGTGAGCAGCTTCCATTTATCGGACAGTTCCGGATAATAGGCCGTTATCAGAAGAAAAAGCGGCATCAGAAGCAGACTTATAAAAATACAGCCGAAACGTACCAGACGAAAGTAATTTCCCACCACCGGGCTTTTATAATAATCTTCCGGGCTCTGGGTAAACTGAAATATAGTACAGGGCAGGATCAGCGTCTCCGGCGAATTATCCACGACGAGCAGGATATACCCCTCCATAAGATAGCTGCAGGCCACATCCGGACGTTCCGTACTGTGCAGGCTCGGCAGCGGATTATACCATCTTTTATGCACCAGAAGCTCTTCCAGGCTTTTCGTTCCCATAGTGAGCGATGTAACCTCCAGGCTGTCCAGCTTTTTCCGTAAAGTCTCCAGCAGTTCTTCATTCACCGAGCCCTTTACATAAGCAATGGCCACATCCGTCTTGCTTTCCGTACCCACACTTTTCACCTCAAAGGTGAGCTTTGGGGAACGGATACGGCGCCGTATCAGATTGGTATTGAACAGCATGGTTTCCACAAAACCGTCCCTGGATCCCCTGGTAACCTTCTCTGTGTCGGGCTCGTCGATACCTCTGGCAGGATACGTCCGGACATCCATGATAATAGCCTGTTCAAATCCGTCTATCAGCAGA
>ERZ809152.328-NODE-328-length-26664-cov-4.384005_pt1 | contig 26664 bp, 18 predicted proteins | sample MGYA00520518_ERZ809152 | MGnify/ENA primary metagenome ERZ809152 (study PRJEB31570, sample SAMEA3212996) | Homo sapiens | biome: human-gut; feature: human gut; material: fecal | place: Sweden | collected 2011 ...
AGAGTGGCGCTGGCCAGGGCGTTGATTAACAGACCGCCTATTTTGCTGGCAGATGAACCTACCGGTAATCTGGATCCCAAGAATTCATGGGAAATCATGAAGCTTCTGGAGAAAATCAATGAAGGAGGAACCACAATCCTGGTAGTAACCCATAACCGCGAAATTGTAAATGAAATGCGTAAGCGGGTTGTTACGATGAAGAAGGGCGTCATCGTGAGCGACGAAGAAAAAGGTGGTTATATAGATGAGAATTAGTACATTTTTTTATACCCTGAAGCAGGGCATTATCAATATTTTCCGTAATAAGTGGTTTTCGCTTGCTTCTGTGGCAACGATCAGCGCCTGTCTGTTTCTGTTCGGCCTGTTTTATGCGGTGATTACCAATTTTCAGAGTATTGTGAAATCAGCAGAGGAAGGCGTATCCGTAACTATATTTTTCCAGCCCGGCACTACCGAGGAACAGATCATGGATATCGGTTCCAAAATTGAAGCGAGGGATGAGGTTTCTAAAATAGAATACACCTCCCCGGAGCAGGCATGGGAATATTATAAGGAAAACTGGATACCGGAAGAGTTTTCGGATGGATTCCCGGATAATCCTCTGGAGAATTCCGCAAGCTACGCTATCTATATGAAGGATATATCACAGCAGACGGCATTGGTGGACTATCTGAACAGCATTCCGGAAATCAGGACCGTTAACCAGTCGGAGCTCGCCGCATCAACGCTGACGGGCGTGAATGCGCTGGTTGCCTATGTGTCGGCAGGCATTATCCTGATTCTGCTCCTGGTTTCGGTATTCCTCATCAGCAATACTGTAACGATAGGTATTTCCGTACGTAAAGAAGAAATCAGCATTATGAAATATATCGGGGCAACCGATTTCTTTGTAAGGGCGCCGTTTGTAATTGAAGGTATCCTTATCGGTGTTTTCGGCTCCGCCCTTCCTTTGGGAACCATTTATGTATTGTACAATAAGGTAGTGGAATACATCGGGACCAAGTTTTCCGTATTGTCGGGGCTGCTGAATTTCCTGCCGGTTAATACGGTATTTTCCACGCTGGCCCCTGTGGTGATCGCTATTGGCGTAGGAATCGGTTTCCTGGGCAGTTTTATTACTGTCCGCAAGCATCTGCGTGTCTGACACGTCAGGTATGTCAGATGATACGGTACGGTGGTGAATTATGAAGAAGAACAAAAGATGCATCAGCCTTATGCTGGGATTCGTTCTGTTTGTTGTATGGATGTGGCCGGCAGTGAGAAGTGATGCGGCGACATCCGGTGAATTGGAACAGAGCATTAAGGAGAAGGAATCTGCCATATCTCAGGCGCAGGAAGAGAAAAAACAGCTGCAGTCCACCATGTCCAATATACAGGCTATGGTAGACAGCCTGGAAAGCTCTAAAAATGATCTGGAGGCATATGTGAAGCAGCTGGATGGGAATCTGGCTGAAATACAGTCCAAGATCGATGAGCTTAAAAAGATGATATCGGACAAGGAAGAAGAAATCGAAGAAACGCAGCAAATGCTGGACGAAGCTGTGGAGCGGGAAAAAGAACAGTATGCCGCGATGAAGGTCCGTATACAGTATGCCTATGAAAAAGGAAACAGCAATTCCCTGGAAATGCTTTTATCTGCAAAAAGCTTCGGGGAACTTTTGAATAATGCCAATTATATGGAAGAAATGAATGCTTATGATCAAAGGCAGCTGGAGGAATACCAGAAGAACCGTGAACTGGTGGAAACCTGTAAGACTGCATTGGAAGAAGAGCAGGAGGTTCTGCAGCAGGCCAAGGCGGAAGTGGAAAAGGAAGAAGCCGGCCTGGAAACCCTGATATCGCAGAAAGAACAGCAGATTACCGCATTTCAGGGGGATATCAGCAATAAGGAGGCTGCGCTTAAGGAATACGAAGCGGATATTGCAGCCCAGAATTCCACGATAGCCGCACTGGAGGCTGCGGCTGCGGCAGAGTGAAAGCAGCTGGAGGAATTGAATAAACCGAAGGTTACCTATGACGGAGGGATGTTTCAGCTTCCCCTCACCTCTTATAAAAGAATATCCGATGAATATGGTTACCGCATGCACCCTACTCTGGGAGTGCAGAAATTCCATAACGGCGTGGATTTTGCCGCGCCCAGCGGGACGCCTATTCTGGCGGCCTACGGCGGGACGGTAGTGGGCGCGGCCTATAACAGTTCCATGGGCAATTATGTCATGATAAATCATGGGGACGGGCTGTATACCATTTATATGCATGCGTCTGCCCTCTATGTGTCACAGGGACAGACGGTGAGCAAAGGGGAACAGATTGCGGCAGTGGGTTCTACCGGCCGGTCAACCGGGCCTCATCTGCATTTCAGTGTGAGAGTGAACGGTGAATATGTAAATCCATGGAATTATTTAAAATAATTTTCAATATATTAAAACAGGACGTAAATTTTTGAATGGCCTGACAGCTGGCTGAATAAAAGGTATTTTCAGTCTCTCCGGCAGGTACGCCCGTTAAAGCGGGCAGATGGGAGCAAGGCAATGAATCACAAAAAGAGCTTCTGGGGAGGGGTTATTACAGGTGTTCTGGCGGCGGCATTGATAGTGAGCGGTGTCTTTTTAGGGCAGTCCGTATGGAATTTGTATCAGTCATCCAGAACACAGGAAACCGCAGCACAGAATGAAGAGGATGGTGTGAGCAGCAACAGTGTGGCGAATGCGCAGACCATGAATAAGCTTCAGGTGCTGGAGGATACTATCGACAGGTATTATCTGGAGAATGTGGATGAGCAGACACTGGAAAAAGGCGTGTATGACGGCCTGGTGGAAGCCTTGGGGGATCCCTATTCCACATATTATTCCTCAGAAGAACTGAAGGAGCTGCAGGATAAAACAGAAGGGATTTATTATGGAATAGGCGCCTATGTGGGAATTGACGCTGATACCAGCCTTCCCAGGCTGACGGGCATTATAGAAGGGACGCCCGCTCAGGAAAGCGGCCTGAGGGCAGGAGATCTTCTGTATAAGGTCGACGGGGAAGAGGTCCAGGGACTGGAGCTGACCCAGGTGGTAAGCAAGATTAAGGGAGAAGAAGGAACTTCGGTTCATCTGACCATTATCAGGGAAGGCGCCACGGATTACCTGGAGGTGGACGTTGTCCGCAGAAAAGTGGAGAGCCCTACTGTAAACCAGAAAATGCTGGACGGCGGCATTGGCTATATACAGATAACGGAGTTCGATACGGTTACGCTGGATCAGTTTACGGAGGCGCTGGCGGTCTGCAGAGGCTCCGGAATGAAGGGACTGATTCTGGATCTTAGGGGAAATCCGGGAGGCAACCTGAATACGGTGTGCGATATTGCCCGTGAAATTCTTCCTAAAGGACTTATCGTTTATACGGAGGATAAGGACGGCAAGCGTTCAGAATATACCTGTGACGGGACAAAGGAAATGAAAGAGCCGCTTGTGGTTCTTGTGGACAGCGGAAGCGCCAGTGCATCGGAAATTCTGGCGGGAGCTGTAAAGGATTATGGAATCGGTACTCTGGTAGGTACAACTACTTTCGGGAAAGGGATTGTACAGCGGATTATTTCCCTCAGTGATGGTTCCGCGGTAAAACTGACTGTAAGTAATTATTATACCCCTAACGGAAACAATATCCATAAGATCGGCATTGAACCGGATATAGAAGAAAAGTTTGACAGTGAAGCTTATTATAATGACGGCGTGGATAACCAGCTGAATAAAGCTATTGAAATCATGAATGAGAAGCTGGGACCGGAGCAGTAATGTTTACTTATTATGTGGGGCTGTGATACAATCAGAAGTGTATCACGGCTCTGCATTTTTATTTTCTTCTGAATAAAAAGGGGAGCGGGGAAATTGTATTATGCAGGAGAAGGAGGGCAGAGTGGATGAGGGAAGATTTTAAGACAACGCTCAGCAGTATTCCGTGCGGATTATGTGTATATAGATTTGAAGGAGGGAAAATTTCCCCTGTTTATCATAATTCTGTCTTTTATGAAATTATGGGTTATACGGAGGAGCATATCCGTCTGGTGGAAAAGGAAACCAATTTCCTGGGAGTTCATCCGGATGAACTGGGAGAGCTGCAGATGCATATACAGGAAGCGATACGCAGTAACGGTTCCATGCAGTTTACATACAGGCTGTGGAATGATACCAGGGGAGAGTACCGCTGGATTCATCTGGAAGGTTCTGTGAAGGAAACCGAAGAGGATGTGAAGCAGTTATATGGTGTTTACAGCGATGTAACCGGACAGATCCAAACGGAAAAAGAATTGAGCCGCGCCAATGAAAAAATGCAGGATATTATTAATGCGATCCCGGGAGGGGTGGCAATTTATAAGGTATCCGATACTTTTGATACGGTGTATTTTTCCGATGGAGTTCCGGAAATGTCCGGATACACAGTGGAAGAGTACCGGGAATTAATTAAGCGGGATGCTGCGGCGATGATCTATTGGGAAGATGTGGAAATGGTGACTGCCAGGGCGAGGGAGGTTATCCGGACGCATGAAATTGACAGTTTCGAATTCCGCTGCCGGCATAAGGATGCCAATATCGTATGGGTACGTGTTCAGGTCAAGTGGATTGGTGAAGAAGACGGGTATCCGATGCTTCACTGCGTATTTCATAACATTACCGATTTGAAGGAAACCCAGCTGGAAATGAATCATCTGGTTAACTCCATACCCGGCGGAATAGCCAGCTACCGTGTGGAAGGGCAGAATTTTATTCCCACTTATTTTTCCGATGGTGTTACGGCGCTTTCCGGACATACCCGCGAAGAATATGAAAAAATGACCGGGAATAATGTCCTTGATATCATTTATGAGCAGGACCGGGAACGTGTGCGGGAAGCGGCTATGAATGCGCTGCAGAGCGGAGAGGTTCTGGATGTTTCCTATCGTATGCGCCATAAGAACGGACAGCTGATCTGGATACACCTCAACGGGCGCCGGATGGGGCCTTTGGCGGAAAATACCGGTTTTTATGCGGTTTTTACCGGCATGTCGGCGGATACGCGCTTGTTTCAAAGCATGGTAAATGAGACGGCAGACGGAATATATGTTATCGATAAAGAAAATTATGATTTGCTTTATGTGAATGAATCCAGGAATCTTTTTGCCGGGGGGAAGAATTGTGTGGGACAGAAATGTTATTCGGCCCTGCACGGTCAGGACGGCCCCTGTAATTTCTGTACTCTGAAGGATCATGAGCCGGATGGGGAAGAGCATGAGATGTCTGCCGACAGAAATGGCCGTTTTTACAGCACCCGTTTCCGGGAAACGGACTGGAATGGAATTCCGGCATACGTAAAGTATGTGAGGGATATTACGGAAACAGTCACCAACCGTAAGGAAAAAGAGCGGCTGGAACAATATTTCCAGACTGTTCTGAAAAATCTGCCGGGCGGGATTGCGGTAATGCGTTATGAAGAGCCGGGCAGGCTGATTCCTGAATTTTTATCAGACGGATTTGCGGCAATGGCGGGGGTGAGCCTTGAGGAATCATGGGAGCTGTACCGGAATGATGCCATGGCGGGGGTCTATCCGGAAGATAGGGAATACGTGTATCAGCAGATGGACTCCTATGTCGCCGGGGGAGAACATCGCGAAATCGTATACAGACTGCGAAGAGGGGACGGCAGCTATATATGGGTCAAAAACAATATTACCCTGATCAAATACGAGGATGGGGAAACGCGCATTTATTCGGTTTATCAGGATATGACAAAGGAGAGGGAAGCACAGGAGCGGATTCGCCAGCAGTATAAGGATCTGCTTTTACAGCACTACCATACGCAGGATCCCAACGCATTGATCATAGGCCATTGCAATATTACCAAGAATCAGATACTGGAAATTATCGATCATACAAATTCAGATCTGCTTAAAACCTTCGGCTCGGCAAGAGAAGGATTTTTTACCGGTCTGGGTAGTCTTGTGGTTGACGAAGAGGAGCGGCAGGAATTTTACGGAATGTATCTGAATAAGCCGGCTCTTGAGGCATTCCGAAATGGGATACCTGAGAGACAGTATGAATGCTTTGTACAGATACCCCGGGAAACAAAAGGCAGATATGTACACATAAAAATGAATCTGGTGGAGGAACCGGACAGCGGGGATGTTACAGGCATCCTCACGGTAACGGATATCACAAAACAGACCATATCCGACCGTATTCTGCACAGACTTTCTTCTGCCGGATATGATTTTGTGTCAGACATTGATCTCACCTGTGACAGCTACACAGTACTGACCTGGAATGAGAATGCGGGCTGCATACCTCCCCGGCAGGGATACTATTCCCAGTGGGTGGAAAGGATGCTTGAAGACAACGTGGTTCCGAAGGATCGGGAACGGTATAAAGAGGTGATGGATCCCGGGACCTTGTTGGAGAGGCTGAAGAAATCGAGTCCCTTTACCTTCGCTTATTCCATGACGGATAACAGGGGAGATGTGAGGACCAAAAATGTAACTCTTTCCGTCGTGGAGCCAAGGCTGGGCAGAATCTGCCTTGCGAGGGCGGATATAACGGATTCCGTACGGGAACAGCAGGGACTTCTGCGTCTGATAGCATATACCTTTGAGCTTTCCGGTTTTATCAATATCGGAAGCGGAGGATTGACCCTGTATTCCAGGAATACCGTTCTGGAAAATCTGCCCCCTTATTTCAGCGAAAACTATGGGGAAGCCATTCCGCGGTTTGTGAACCGGTATATATCCGAAGATAACAGGGAGGAAGCAGCCTGTCAATTTGATTTGAAAACTATGATCAGGCGTCTGGAAGAGAAGCCCAACGGTTATGATTTCCTGGTTTCCTATCGGGATAAGAACGGTGAAAGATACAAACAGATTAATGTGATGTGGGGAGATGTGAACCACAGCACCATCTGCCTTGTGAGGGCGGATGTGACGGATGTCCTGGCTGCTGAGAGACAGACGAAAAAGGCGCTGGAGAATGCCCTGGAGCTTGCGGAGGAGGCAAACCGGGCTAAAAGTGACTTTTTATCCGCCATGAGTCATGATATCCGGACGCCGATGAATGCCATTATGGGTATGACGGCGCTGGCGGTTGCCCATATGGGCGAGCCGGAGCGGGTGGCGGACTGCCTGAATAAAATTTCGGTTTCCTCCAGACATCTGCTCAGCCTGATTAATGATATTCTGGACATGAGCAAGATAGAATCCTCTCAAATCAAGCTGAATAATATGAAGATATATCTTCCGGACCTCTTAGACCAGCTGTCGGCAATTATGTCGCCTCAGGCGAGGGATGCGGGCCTGCAGCTTACTATCAGTACCGAAGGGATAAAGCATAAGTATTTTTATGGGGATTCCCTGCGGAGCAATCAGATACTGATCAATATATTAAGCAATGCGGTAAAATATACGCCGGAAGGCGGAACCGTGGATTTTACGGTGGAGGAGATACCGGCCGTCAATGGGCCTGACAGGGTTCGTTACCGGTTTACGGTAAGTGATACGGGCGTGGGCATGTCGGAGGAATTTCTTTCCCGGATCTTCGAACCGTTCACGCGCAGCTCCGGGACTTTGAGGGTGGAAGGCACCGGACTCGGCCTGAGCATTACCAAGGGGCTGGTCGAACTGATGGGAGGGACGATTTCCGTAAAAAGCCTGCCTCACCGGGGAAGCACCTTTTGTGTGGAGCTGGAAGGAGAATGTGCGGACGGAGAGCTGGAGAACCCCGGAGAAAAAGGCGGAGCTGAATTTCCGGATGCCGCAAACAGGAAGCTGTTTGCCGGCCGAAGGTTCCTGATCGCTGAGGATAATGCCATCAATGCAGAGATTCTCTGTGAACTGCTGTCCATTTATGGGGCGGAAACGGCAGTCAAAACCGATGGGGCGCAGGCGCTGACGGAATTCCGGGAGGCTGCTCCGGGAACCTATGATGCGGTTCTCATGGATATCCAGATGCCGGAAATGAACGGATATGAAGCCACCCGCCGGATACGGAGACTGGAACGGCCGGATGCATGGGAAATCCCTGTTGTTGCCATGACTGCCAATGCCTTTGCGGAGGATGTGAGAGCGGCCATGGACGCGGGCATGACGGCCCATGTGGCAAAGCCGATTGATGTGGAGGTTCTGAGAGAAACATTAAAAAAGGTATTGATTGAAAAAAAAGAATAGAACAGCGGAAAACACAGTGCGGATTATTTTTATTTTGCCCTGTGTTTTTTATTGGTTTTCGGTATAATATAAAGGTTAAGCGGGAACGATGCAGACGGGAAAAAGGCAAATCATATTTCAGAACAAATGTTCTGGAATATGCTATACATTTCATATAGTCTATGATATAATTTTTGATGATATTGAAAATTGGACTATTGTCAGTAAACAGTTAAGGATTATCGGGTATTTTTAAGGCTACTGCGGAGGTGAATATATAATATGGAGTTCAAATTACACTCAGAGTATCAGCCCACCGGCGATCAGCCGCAGGCTATTAAACAGCTTGTTGCCGGATTTAAGGAAGGCAACCAATTCCAGACCCTGCTGGGTGTCACAGGTTCAGGAAAGACATTTACCATGGCGAACATCATCCAGCAGATTCAGAAGCCTACCCTGATTATTGCTCATAATAAAACGCTTGCCGGACAGCTTTACGGCGAATTCAAGGAATTTTTCCCTGAGAATGCGGTGGAGTATTTCGTGAGCTATTACGATTACTATCAGCCGGAAGCCTATGTGCCGTCTTCGGATACCTATATTGCCAAGGACTCCTCCATCAATGATGAGATTGACAAACTGAGACTGTCCGCTACGGCATCTCTTGCGGAGCGCAAAGATGTTATTGTAGTGGCCAGTGTTTCCTGTATTTACGGCCTGGGCAGCCCGGATGAATATAAAGATATGATCGTATCCCTGCGGCCCGGTATGGTAAAGGAAAGGGACGAGGTTCTGCGGGAACTGATTAATATACAGTATGACAGGAATGACATGGATCTGAGCCGCGGCTGTTTCCGGGTGAGAGGGGACTGTGTGGAGATTTATCCTGCCCAGGGCGGAGACTATCTGATCCGTGTGGAATTTTTCGGAGACGAAATCGACAGGATTGCCGAAGTGGATCCCCTGACAGGGCAGCTGCATTCCATTCTGGAGCATATTGCCATTTTCCCGGCTTCCCATTATGTGGTGTCCCAGGGGAAGATCAATGCTGCCTGTGATAATATAGAGAGTGAGCTGGAGGAGAGGATCCGCTATTTTAAGGGAGAGGACAAGCTTCTGGAGGCCCAGAGAATTTCAGAAAGAACCAATTTCGACATTGAGATGCTGCGGGAGACCGGGTTCTGTTCCGGAATCGAAAATTACTCCAGGCATCTGAATGGCACCGCTCCGGGAGAACCGCCCATGACCCTTCTGGATTTCTTCAGGGATGATTTCCTGATTATGATCGATGAATCCCATATAACCGTTCCTCAGATAAGAGGAATGTATGCAGGGGATCGTTCCAGAAAGATGACGCTGGTGGATTATGGTTTCCGTCTGCCTTCGGCGCTTGATAACCGGCCGCTTAATTTTGAAGAGTTTGAAGCGCATATTGATCAGCTGCTTTTTGTTTCCGCCACACCTTCGGCCTATGAGGAGGCTCATGAGTTGCTGAGGGCGGAACAGATTATCCGTCCTACCGGGCTGCTGGATCCGGAGATTATGGTACGGCCTGTGGAAGGGCAGATTGATGATCTTGTGGGAGAAATCAGGAAAGAAACCGATAAACATAATAAGGTGCTGGTGACAACCCTGACCAAACGGATGGCAGAGGATCTGACCGATTATATGAGGGATGTGGGCATCCGTGTGAAATATCTGCATTCGGATATTGATACGCTGGAACGGGCGGAAATTATCCGGGATATGCGTCTGGATGTGTTTGATGTCCTTGTGGGTATCAATCTCCTGAGAGAAGGTCTGGATATACCGGAGATTTCCCTGGTCGCCATACTGGATGCGGATAAGGAAGGCTTCCTGCGTTCAGAGACTTCACTGATACAGACTATCGGCCGTGCCGCCAGAAATTCGGACGGACATGTTATTATGTATGCTGATAATATGACGGATTCCATGAAGGCCGCCATTTCCGAAACGAACAGGCGCCGGGAAATCCAGCAGAAGTATAATGAGGAGCATGGAATTACGCCTCAGACCATCAAAAAGAGCGTAAGGGATCTGATCAGTATCTCCAAGGTGATTGCCAAGGAGGAGGTACGTTTCGAAAAGGATCCGGAATCCATGGACGAGAAGGAGCTGGAGAAGCTTATCGGCGACATCCAGAAGAAGATGAAAAAGGCAGCTTCGGATCTGAACTTCGAAGCGGCGGCAGAGCTTCGTGACAAGATGGTGGAACTGAAGAAAACGCTGGCGAAAATAAAAGAGTGACAGGATAAAACCGGGCATAGGAAACAGCCGCTTTGAAAGGAGAAGTAATTACGACATGGAACAGGAAAGCATAAAGATGAGGCCCCGTGAATATATCAAAATCCGTGGGGCAAATGAGCATAACCTGAAAGGGATTGATGTGGATATTCCCAGAAATGAACTGGTGGTCCTCACGGGGCTGTCCGGCTCCGGAAAATCTTCCCTTGCCTTTGACACAATATATGCGGAGGGACAGCGCAGATATATGGAGTCGCTGTCTTCCTACGCCAGACAGTTCCTGGGACAGATGGAAAAGCCCAATGTGGAAAAAATAGAAGGCCTGTCTCCCGCTATTTCCATCGATCAGAAATCCACAAACCGGAATCCCCGTTCCACGGTAGGTACCGTGACGGAAATCTATGATTATTTCCGGCTTCTGTATGCGCGTATCGGTATCCCCCACTGTCCGAAATGCGGGAAGGAAATAAAAAAACAGACCGTGGATCAGATGGTGGATCATATCTGCAGCCTGCCTGCAGGCACCAGGATCCAGCTTCTTGCCCCCGTGGTACGCGGGAGGAAGGGCGAGCATGTGAAGGTGCTGGAAAGAGCCAAGAGAAGCGGTTATGTGCGTGTGAGAGTGGACGGTAACCTGTATGAGCTGTCAGAAGAAATAAAGCTGGATAAAAACATCAAGCACAATATTGAAATCGTGGTAGACCGTCTGGTAGTGAAGGAAGGAATTGAACGCCGTCTTACGGATTCCATCGAAAATGTACTCGCTCTTACGGAAGGGCTGCTGGTCGTGGATGTGCTTGACGGGGAACCGGTAACCTTCAGCCAGAGTTTTTCCTGTCCTGACTGCGGTATCAGTATCGACGAAATAGAGCCGAGAAGCTTTTCTTTCAACAATCCTTTCGGCGCCTGCCCGGAGTGCTTCGGCCTGGGCTATAAAATGGAATTTGATGTGGATCTGATGATCCCGAATAAACGTCTCAGCATTAATGAGGGCGCCATCACCGTGATGGGCTGGCAGTCCTGCAACGATAAATCCAGCTTCACCAACGCTATTCTCCAGGCATTGGCCAGAGAATATCATTTCAGCCTGGATACGCCCTTTGAAAAATATCCGGATAAGATAAAGGATATCCTGATACACGGAACCAAGGGCCATGAGGTGGAAGTATATTATCAGGGCCAGAGGGGGAAAGGCGTTTATCCGGTGGCCTTTGAAGGGCTTATCAAGAATGTGGAACGCCGATACAGGGAAACCGGTTCGGATGTTATGAAGCAGGAATACGAAACCTTTATGAGCATTACCCCCTGTAACGTCTGCCAGGGCATGCGATTGAAAAAAGGAGCGCTGGCAGTCACGGTTTGTGATAAAAATATTTATGAGGTCACCTCCATGTCCATCCGTAACCTGAAAACGTATCTGGACGGAATGGAGCTGACGAAACAGCAGCAGCTCATCGGTAAGCAGGTATTGAAGGAAATCAGGGCGAGGGTAGGCTTCCTTGCGGACGTAGGGCTGGAATATCTTTCCCTGTCCAGAGCCACGGGAACCCTTTCCGGCGGGGAGGCCCAGCGTATCCGTCTGGCTACCCAGATCGGTTCCGGACTGGTGGGCGTCTGCTATATCCTGGATGAGCCCAGTATCGGACTGCATCAGAGAGATAATGACAAGCTTCTGAATACATTGAAGAACCTGCGGGACCTGGGCAATACCCTCCTTGTGGTGGAGCATGATGAGGATACCATGCTTGCCGCGGATTATATCGTGGATATCGGACCGGGGGCGGGGTCTCACGGAGGTGAGGTGGTGGCCTGCGGTACGGCTGAGGAATTAATGCAGAATCCCGAATCCATCACCGGGCAGTATCTGAGCGGCGCCCTTTCCATACCGGTACCCGATAAGCGCAGAAAACCGACGGGATGGATTAAGGTGAAAGGAGCGGAAGAAAATAACCTTCGGAATATTGATGTGAAGTTCCCTCTGGGAGTGATGACCTGTGTGACCGGTGTTTCCGGTTCGGGAAAGAGTTCGCTTGTGAATGAGATCCTGTATAAGACTCTGGCCAGGGATCTGAACCGGGCGAGGACCATCCCCGGGAAAAACAAGGGCATTGAAGGCATAGAGCAGCTGGATAAGGTGATCGATATTGATCAGTCCCCTATCGGGCGTACACCCCGTTCCAATCCGGCTACTTATACCGGCGTATTTGATATGATAAGGGATCTGTTTACTTCCACACAGGATGCCAAGGCACGGGGCTATAAAAAGGGAAGGTTCAGCTTCAATGTGAAGGGCGGCAGATGTGAAGCCTGCGGCGGTGACGGAATCATTAAAATAGAGATGCACTTCCTCCCCGATGTTTACGTCCCCTGTGAAGTCTGCGGCGGAAAACGCTACAACAGAGAAACCCTTGAGGTCAAATATAAGGGGAAGAATATATTCGACGTGCTGGATATGACTGTGGAGGAGGCTGTGACATTTTTTGAGAATGTTCCCAGTATACGCAGGAAAATTGAGACCCTTTATGATGTGGGACTCTCCTATATCAAACTGGGTCAGCCTTCCACAACGCTTTCCGGCGGTGAGGCCCAGCGTATCAAGCTGGCTACGGAGCTGAGCAAGAGAAGTACGGGCAAAACCATTTATATTCTGGATGAACCCACCACGGGACTCCATTTTGCGGATGTTCATAAGCTGGTGGAAATCCTGCACAGACTCGCGGACGGAGGCAATACGGTCATTGTCATCGAGCATAATCTGGATGTGATCAAGACCGCGGATTATATTATTGACATGGGACCGGAAGGCGGTGACGGCGGCGGAACCGTGATTGCGGAGGGAACCCCGGAAAAGGTGGCCGGCTGCAAGGATTCCTATACAGGCTATTATGTTGGAAAAATGCTGGAGAAGGCGAAGAAAAACCAGACCGGCAAAAAGGAATAGTCAAATATACCTATAATTGGCAGGGTGTTTGAATAAAAAAACAGAATACATCGTTTTACCGCAAGGGAGAAGGATACCGACAGTCGGATCTGTATTCCCGCCTGCAAATATGCGGTAAAGCGGTGTATTCTTTAAATTTTTATGAAAACACTTTCCATAAGGGAGGATTTAGGTTATAATAACAGACGGTATATTTTACGCTTGCGTCGGACAGGCTTTTTATTGGATTTTTCGTAATTTTACGTGATTTGTAAAATATATATGCTTGATTCATAAAGATTGGTCCATAATATAATAGAGGCAGAAGGAAGCGCAGGGGATTGGATGAGAAAGTCTTCCGCGCCGTCTTCATTTGAAATGGAGGAGAATATGCAGTATACAGATATTGGAATCGACCTGGGTACCGCCAGTATTTTAGTGTATATAAGAGGAAAAGGCGTTGTTCTGAAAGAACCCAGTGTAGTGGCATTTGACAGGGATACCAATAAAATCAAGGCTATCGGCGAGGATGCAAGGCTGATGCTGGGACGTACACCCGGGAATATTGTGGCAGTAAGGCCGCTTCGCCAGGGTGTTATTTCTGATTATACAGTTACGGAAAAGATGCTGAAGCATTTTATCCAGAAGGCCCTGGGAAGAAAACCCTTCCGTAAGCCAAGGATTGCAGTATGTGTTCCCAGCGGTGTTACCGAAGTGGAAAAGAAGGCCGTAGAGGATGCGACCTATCAGGCCGGTGCAAGGGAGGTTTCTATTATTGAAGAGCCTATCGCAGCGGCTATCGGAGCCGGTATTGACATATCCCGGCCCTGCGGCAATATGATCGTGGATATCGGAGGCGGTACTTCCGATATAGCGGTAATTTCTCTGGGCGGTACGGTAGTCAGCGCTTCTATTAAGATTGCAGGAGATGATTTTGACGAGGCACTTGTCCGTTATATGCGTAAAAAACATAACCTGCTGATCGGTGAAAGGACCGCAGAGGATATCAAGATCAAGATCGGTTCCGCATATAAGCGTCCGGAGCCTGATTATATGGATGTGAGAGGACGTAACCTGGTAACCGGCCTCCCTAAAACGGTCAAGGTTTCTTCGGAGGAAACGGAAGAGGCTTTGAGAGAGCCCACGCTGCAGATTGTGGAAGCCATTCACAGTGTGCTTGAGAGAACTCCCCCGGAACTGGCTGCAGATATTGCGGACAGGGGAATTGTCCTTACCGGCGGCGGCAGCCTGCTTCGGGGACTGGAGGAGCTGATTTCGGATAAAACCGGCATCAATACCATGACGGCAGAGGATCCTATGACGGCTGTGGCTATCGGGACAGGTAAATACGTGGAGTTTTTAGTTGGATATAAGGATGAAATTTAAGTAAGGATCTGTCAGGTATAGAGTCAGGGCTACTCCGTCGGAGTAGCCCTTTTGATACCCGTTCATGTCCGGAGAGCAGATGGCAGGAGTTAACCGGTGGAAAAAAAAGCAGGCTATGTGGATCATATAATATACAGAAATACCGGAAACGGTTATACCGTATTTGAGCTCGTCTCAGAGGGAGAGGAAATTACCTGTGTGGGAACCTTCCGCGCCCTGGATGAAGGGGAAAACCTGGAGCTGACAGGCGGATATGTGGCCCATGCGGTTTACGGAAACCAGTTTAAGGTGGAAAGCTACGAGCATGTGGCTCCGGAGGATGAAACGAGCATTGAGCGATACCTCGGTTCCGGCGCAATAAAGGGAGTGGGTCCTTCTCTTGCGGCCAGGATCGTCCGGAAATTCGGAAAGGATACCTTCCGGATTATGGAAGAAGAACCGGAACGCCTTGCCGAGATCAAGGGGATAAGTGAGAGAAAGGCGATGGAAATCGCCGCTCTGCTGGAGGAAAAGAAGGGGATGCGGGAGGCGATGATCTACCTGCAGAAATTCGGTATTTCCAATACGCTGGCCATTAAAATTTACAATACATACGGCCTGGAGGTTTATGGAATCCTGGAGGAAAACCCCTACCGCCTGGCGGAGGATATTGATGGAATAGGCTTTAAGCGGGCGGATGAGCTGGCAGCCAAAATCGGAATACATACGGATTCCGATTTCCGGATCCGCAGCGGCATACTGTATACCATGCAGCTGGCGGCCATGGACGGGCATACCTATCTGCCATATAAGGAGCTGACGGCAAAGGCGGCGGCTCTTCTGGGGCTGGATCCGGATTATGTGAGTATCCAGATCCCCAACCTGGCAATGGATAAAAAGCTGGTGATCAAGCAGGACGGGAAAGAGGATCCGGTATATGCTTCTTCTTATTATTATGCGGAACTCTCCTGTGCCCGCATGCTGGAGGAATTGAATGTGAGCATGGTTTTTTCAGGACAGCTTCTCCCTTCGGAGGAGGCCAAGCTCCTTGCGGATATTGAGAAGCTGGCAAGAAACCAGGGGATAGAGCTGGAGGAGCTGCAGCAGCGGGCTGTGCTGGAAAGCGTTAAAAATGGGGTTTTTGTCCTGTCCGGCGGTCCGGGCACGGGAAAGACAACAACGATAAATACCATGATCCATTATTTTGAGGCGGAAGGGATGGATATTCTTCTGGCGGCTCCCACGGGGCGGGCGGCCAAGCGTATGACGGAGGCCACAGGTTATGAGGCTCGGACCATTCACCGTCTTCTGGAGCTTAACGGCGCCATGCTGGAAGAAGAGAACCGGTATGGAAGGAATGCCCGGTTTGAAAAGAATGAGGAAAACCCGCTGGAAGCCGATGTGGTGATTGTGGACGAGATGTCCATGGTGGACATCCATTTGTTCCAGTCTCTTTTACGGGCGGTTACACCCGGCACCCGGCTGATATTGGTGGGGGATGTGAACCAGCTTCCCTCCGTTGGCCCCGGCCAGGTGCTTCGTGACCTGATTAACAGCGGCGCTTTTTCCGTAGTGGAATTGAAAAAAATATTCCGCCAGGCGGGAGAGAGCGACATTGTTGTGAACGCTCATAAAATAAATGCCGGTCAGGAGATTCCCCTGGATAATAAAAGCAGGGATTTCTTTTTCCTGGAACGAAGCGACGTACAGGTGATCTATAAGCATATGATTCTCCTGATACAGGAAAAGATGCCCCGCTATGTACAGGCAGGGCCTCTGGATATTCAGGTGCTCACGCCAATGAGAAAAGGGAATCTGGGTGTGGAGGTGCTCAACCAGGTGCTTCAGGCGTACCTGAATCCCAAGGATGCATCCAAAAAAGAATACCAGTCCGGTTCCACTTTGTTCCGGGAAGGGGATAAGGTGATGCAGACGAAGAATAACTATCAGCTGGAATGGGAGATTGTGAGCAAATACGGCATTCCCGTGGATCACGGAGTAGGGATTTTCAATGGGGATATGGGAATCCTGAAGGAAATTGACGAATATGCACAGAACGTAATGATTGAGTATGATGAGCAGAGACGGGTAAATTACGCCTTTGCCCAGCTGGAGGAGGTGGAGCTGGCCTATGCCATCACCATCCATAAATCCCAGGGAAGCGAATATCCGGCGGTTATTATGCCGCTTCTCGGCGGCCCGCGGATGCTTTTCAACAGGAATCTGCTGTATACGGGGGTGACAAGGGCCAGAAATTGTGTGACCATACTGGGAAGCCGTCAGGTGGTGCAGGATATGATCGCCAATGAAAGTGAGGCCAGGCGGTATACCAGCCTGGATGTGAGGATTAAGGAAGTCATGGCTTAAAGGAGCCATATGAAAGAAAGATGCACCAGGATACTCGCTGTTTTAACGGATCTGCTTTTCCCGAGGCGCTGTCCGGTCTGCGACAGGCCGGTTGAGCCTTCCGGGGCTTATATATGCGGGGCATGCAGAAAAAAGCTTATTTTTATTAAGGAACCCCGCTGTCTGAAATGCGGTAAGCAGCTTCGGGAAAAAGAAAAGGAATATTGTTATGACTGCGGAGGCAAAACGCATATATATGACAGGGGAATCGCTCTTTATACCTATGGAAGCATACGGCCGGCCCTGTACAGGCTGAAGTACGGGGGAAGGCGTGAGTATGGGGAGTTCCTGGGAAGGGAGCTTGCCATGCGGCTGGGCAGGGAAATCCTTTCCTGGAGGCCTGACGGACTGGTCCCGGTACCGCTTCATCCCGCAAGGGAGAAAAAGAGGGGATATAATCAGGCGGCCCTGCTTGCGGAAGAGATGGGGAAGTGTCTGAATATTCCGGTATTTTCAGGGCTGGTGGAAAGAAGCCGGAATACCTGTCCCCAGAAGGAATTGGACGGCGCAGCGCGCCAAATTAATTTGAAAAAAGCTTTTAAAATAGCACAGAATGATGTAAAATTAAATACGATTGTAATTATTGACGATATATACACCACCGGTAGTACCATTGACGCAGTTGCAGAGGTCTGCAGGAATGCAGGCATAAAGCACGTTTATTTTGTGGCATTGGCAATTGGCAGAGGAATGTAGGATGATAAACGAAAATAAAGTGGCGGTAATGACAAGAATGGCTGCGTATGAAGCAGGCGACGGAAAGAAAAACCAGACCATCTGCAGTTATTTCAGAGGCGATTATGTGGGTTTCCAGATGCTGAAAACCTGGATTGCCGTTACAGTAGCCTTCTGTATTATGTGCGGTATCTATCTGCTTTTCCAGATGGACAGCATAATGCTGGATTTTTACAGCATTGATTTGTTGGCGTTAGCCAAGAGATTTGTATTCGCATATGTGATTCTGTGCGCTGTATACCTTATTGCCGCGTTTATAATCGCCCAGAGAAGATATGGGCTTGCACTGCGTGCAACGGTTCGGTTTGGTAAAGAACTGGAAGAGCTGGACGGCGATTCCGAGGAAGAGGAATAAGGGAGTCGGGCCTGTGCATAGCAGGGCCGTTACCGGGAATTCTTAAGAGGGACATTTATGACAACATCATTACTTGAAGTGAGAGAGTATATCAGGAATTTCTATGTAAAATATGAAGAATACATTGTGCCCGTCCTGAAATTTGTGCTGGCCCTGATATCATTGCTGATGATTAACGAGCAGCTGGGGTATATGAGCCAGCTGAACAATATGGCGGCTGTGCTTGTGGTGGCTCTGGTATGCTCCTTCATGCCTAAGAACTTTATCCTTTTTGTGGGGGCAGGTTTTGTAACGCTGCATTTGTATGAGGTATCGCTGGAATGTGCGGTAATAGCGCTGCTGGTATTTCTTCTTATGTTTTTGCTGTATTTCCGGTTCTCACCGGACAGCGTGGTATTGGTAATCGTAACCCCCATGCTGTTTGTGCTGAAGATTCCCTATGCCGCTCCGCTGCTGGCAGGACTGCTTGCCAATCCCTTTGCCGCGGTGACGGTGGCCTGCGGGGTAGTGATATATTATCTCATTACCTATATGAACGTGAATGCATCCATATTGGGGGCATCCCAGGCGGAGTCCATGATCCAGCGGTTCCGTGATATTTTTGACGGAATTTTCGGCAACCGTGCGATGATGATCGTTATCGCCGCATTTGCGGTTACCGTGATTATGGTTTATCTGATCAGGAGGCTGTCTGTAGATTATGCATGGACGATTGCCGTAGTGGCAGGAGCCCTTTTGGATGTTGTGATCCTGATGGTCGGCGATCTGATGTATGACGCCAATTTCTCCATAGGCGGTGTGATTCTGGGAAGCCTGGCGGCTATCGCCATGGCCATGGTGGTGCAGTTTTTCAAATTCAATCTGGACTATTCCAGGACGGAAAAAGTACAGTTTGAGGATGATGAGTATTATTATTATGTAAAGGCGGTGCCTAAAATGACGGTGGCCACGCCTGAGAAAAAGGTAAAAAAGATTACGACGCAGCGCAATAACAGAAATGCCAGGCATACGCATTCAAAAAGCACTGCGAGGAAATAGCGGGTTTAGGTGGATATGGAACAGATTAGGAGCTTTGCGGACAAATATTTGGCACATGTACCATCTTTAAAGGTGACGGATATTGTAGAGATTATTATAATCTCTTTTCTGGTTTACCACATAATGGTATGGATTAAAAATACAAAGGCCTGGGCATTGTTTAAAGGCGTTGTATTTATCATGGTATTTATTGTGATCGCCGCGTTGTTTGAAATGAATACCATTTTATGGATTGCCAAAAACGTAGTTATGTACGGTGTGGTTGCATTGGTGGTGATCCTGCAGCCGGAGCTGCGCAAGGCGCTGGAGCAATTGGGGAAAACCGAATTCCTGGCCTCCCTTCTTCCCTTTGAAATAGGAAAGGTGGAGGACGGTCTGTTCTCGGATAAAACAATCCATGAAATATCCAAAGCCTGTGCGGAGATGGGAAAGGTAAAAACCGGGGCGCTCATAGTAGTGCAGCAGAACGATCCGCTGACAGAGTATGAACGGACCGGGATTGATGTGGACGGCATTGTTACCAGCCAGCTGCTCATTAATATATTTGAACATAATACACCGCTTCACGACGGTGCTGTTATTGTACGCGGAGACAGGATTATATCAGCAACCTGTTATCTGCCTCTGTCGGATAATATGTCCCTGAGCAAGGATCTGGGAACAAGGCACAGGGCAGGCGTGGGGATTTCTGAGGTGACGGATTCCATGACTGTCATTGTTTCCGAGGAAACAGGAAAAATAAGCGTGGCCTACTCCGGCGTGCTTTACCGCAGCCTGTCCCCTGCGGATTTGGAAGAACAGCTTAAAAAAATACAGAATAAACCCGTGGAGGAGAAGGAACACAAGCTTTGGAAAGGATGGCCAAAGAATGAAAAGAAGAAATAAGTTATGGCATAATCTCGGCCTGAAAATCATGGCGGTAGTTTTTTCCATCCTTCTCTGGCTGGTGGCTGTCAATATTAATGATCCTGTGGAAAGAAAGATTTTCCGGGATGTCAAGGTGGAAACAACGAATACAAGCGTCCTCACCGATGAAAACAAGCTCTATCAGGTGCTGGACGATACGGATACGGTGACTGTTACGGTAAGGGCGAGCCGTTCTGTCCTGGAGAATCTTAATTCCAGCGATATTTCGGCAACCGCGGATTTCTCCGAATTGTCTTTTACCAATACGGTACCCATCAGACTGTCCGTGAGCCGGTATGTCGATAAGCAAATAGAGAGCATCAGCGGAAGCATAGACAGCATGAAACTGGAAGTGGAAGATAAAAAGGAAAAGCAGCTTGTCATCGAAATCGCCCAGACGGGCGAGCCGGTGGAAGGCTATATTGTAGGAAAAATCACTACCACGGATGGGAATGCCATGAAGATTACCGGTCCGGAATCTGTGGTGGACGGAGTTAAAAAGGCTGTGGTGGAAGCGAATGTCAGCGATTTGACAGACAGCATTAATATTACTGAAAAAATCAGCCTTTTGGATGAGGACGGCAAAGAGGTTACGGACAGCAGGATTTCCCGCAGTGTGAATACTGCCAAGGTTTCCATTACCATACTTGCCACGAAGGAAATACCTGTGGCCTTATCCACTACGGGAGAACCGGCAGCCGGATATGTGGCTACAGGAGAGATCAATTGTGCGCCTGCTGTGGTTACGGTTACAGGCCGGAGCAGCACACTCGCAGATGTGAGGGAAATTGTGATCCCGGCTGAGGAACTGGATCTCACAGGAGCGACGGCCGATGTGACAAAGCTGATCGATGTGCGGGGATACCTTCCCGACGGAGTCAGCCTGACCAGTACAAACGGCGAGGAATTTAACGGCAAAGTGGCTGTTACAGTGAAAATAGCGCCCCTTGTGGATATAACCCGTGCGGTGGACAGCTCCAGAGTCCAGATCCTTAATGTTCCGGAAGGGTACAATGTCTCCCTGAACCCGGATAGTTCTGTTACCATAAAATTGAGGGGACTGCAGGAAAATCTGGATCAGGTCAGCGTCGATAACCTCACCTGTACGGTGGATATCAGTAAATGGATGGATCAGGCCGGAGTGACGGAATTAAGTGAAGGAAGCGCGGAAGCGGAAGTGAATGTTTCTCTGCCTTCGGGAGTCACATTGACGGCGCCGGTAAAGGCAGCATTGAATATAGAAAAAATACCGGAGGATAACCCGGAGGAATAAGGTTTTCGACCGGTATGCAGGATATTTAGTATAGAGCCGTTGGTAAGGCAGAATGAGAGGATTATATGGCTAGATTATTTGGCACGGATGGTGTGCGCGGAGTGGCAAATGAGGAACTGACCCCGCTGCTGGCTATGCAGCTTGGGCAGGCAGGGGCAACCGTATTGACAAAAGAGAACGAACACAGGCCTACTATCATGGTAGGCTGCGATACCCGTATTTCGGGGGATATGCTGGCGAATGCGCTGATGGCGGGAATCTGCAGCGTAGGGGCCAACGCGGTATATGTGGGTGTGATTCCCACACCGGCAGTGGCTTATCTGACAAAAAAATATAAGGTGGAAGCCGGAGTCGTGATTTCTGCATCCCATAATCCGGTGGAGTTCAACGGCATTAAGTTTTTTGACGGGAATGGCTATAAGCTGCCTGATAGCATGGAAGATGAAATCGAAGCGCTGATCCGCAATGGAATGCAGGGCGTTGAAATGCCTACCGGTTCCAGAGTAGGAAAAATCAAATACAGGACAGATGCCAGAGAAGAATATATCAACCATGCGATTCAGTCTGTCCCGGTGGATTTATCCGGACTGAAAATCGTGGTGGACTGTGCGGAGGGAGCATCCTTCTATACATCGGTAGAAGCGCTGAGAGAGCTGGGAGCGAATGTGGTTCCCATCCATAATATGCCGGACGGGACCAACATCAATTCCAACTGCGGTTCCACACATATGGAAGAGCTTCAGGCCAGAGTGGTTTATGAGAAAGCCAATGTGGGCCTGGCCTTTGACGGAGACGCCGACAGACTTCTGGCGGTGGATGAAAACGGCGCCATTGTGGACGGCGATCAGATCATGGCAGTGGTCGGCAATCATATGAGGAATCAGGGAAAGCTGAAAAAAGATACGATTGTGGCTACGGTTATGAGCAATTTGGGCTTTTTCCAGATGGGGGAAAGAGAAAAACTCCATATGGAACAGACGAAGGTGGGAGATCGTTATGTGCTGGAACGCATGCGTGAAATCGGCGCCAGCCTGGGCGGCGAACAGTCAGGGCATGTGATTTTCCTGGATGAGAATACAACGGGTGACGGCCTGTTAAGTGCGCTGCACCTTCTGGAGGTTATGGTGGATACCGGAAAGCCTCTGTCTGAGCTTGCTTCCATTATGACGGTAATGCCCCAGGCCCTGGTAAATGCCAGAGTGCCTAATCATAAGAAGGATAAATATATGGAATATCCTGAAATCGCCGGGGCGATTGATGAGCTGAACCGCAAGTTTGCCGGCGACGGCAGGGTGCTCATTCGGCCTTCCGGAACGGAACCGAAGGTCCGCGTTATGATAGAAGGCAGGGATCAGAAGATGATTGATGAGGAAGCCCACAAGCTGGCGGATCTCATTCAGAATATCATGCTCTGATGACGGAAATATAAAGGGAAAAAAGGTTTTTCCGGAGGGGTTTCCGGGCAAAACTCTTGAGATATGAATGGAATGATGATATACTAATTTTAGTAGGATAAAGCGGTTTTCCTACAGGGATGAAGAAACAGGAGGGAATGTTCATGGTAAGCCAGAAGGTGGTTATAAAGAATCCTACAGGGCTGCATTTAAGGCCGGCCGGCATCCTATGTAAAGAAGCGATGCAGTTTAAGTCGTTAATAACATTTACATTCAGGGACAGCACGGCAAATGCCAAAAGTGTTCTCAGTGTCCTGGGGGCATGTGTGAAATGTGGTGATGAGATCGAGCTTACCTGCGAGGGTGAAGACGAGGAAGAGGCTTTGAAAGCGCTGGTAAATGCGATAGAAAGCGGCCTCGGAGAATGATAGATAGATAAATCAGCCCAACTTGAGTTTCGGCGGGAGAAGGGCTGATTTTTTTTGCTCATGATGCCAGCAGGGGAATTACTTAAGGGACCGCCGCCGGGCGGCTCTGTTTGCAGGAGGTAGGAAATGCTGAATTATAAAAGATACCGTAAAAATCCGGTGGTCGAATATCCGGAACGGGAATGGCCGAACAAGGAAATTGAAAAAGCACCGGTATGGTGCAGTGTGGATCTGCGCGATGGAAATCAGGCGCTTATCGATCCCATGATTGTGGAAGAAAAAATTGAAATGTTCCAATATCTGATCAAGCTTGGTTTCAAGGAAATAGAAATCGGTTTTCCTGCGGCAAGCCAGATAGAATTTGATTTTCTGCGCCAGCTGGTGGATCGGAAGATGATACCTGATGATGTGAGGGTCCAGGTGCTGACACAGTGCAGGGAAGAACTGATCGATCGTACCTTCGAAGCGATTGAGGGCTGTAAGCAGGCCGTGGTACATATCTATAATTCCACTTCAACTCTGCAGAGGGATGTGGTATTTCATGCTTCCCGTGAAGAAATCATCGATATCGCGGTGAAAGGGACGCAGATGGTGAAGGATCGCGCCGTTGCATTTCCCGGAAAGATTGTTCTGGAATATTCTCCGGAAAGCTTTACCGGGACGGAACTGGATTTTGCCCTGGAGATTTGCACCGCGGTGCAGGAAACCTGGGGGCCTACCAGAGAAGATCCCATTATTATCAACCTGCCTTCCACGGTGGAAATGAATACGCCCAACGTGTATGCGGATCAGATTGAGTGGATGAACAGGCATTTTAAAGACAGGGAAACCATTATCCTCAGCATCCATCCTCATAATGACCGGGGAACCGGCGTGGCGAGCTCTGAGCTGGCGCTGCTGGCAGGAGCCCAGAGAGTGGAGGGAACCCTGTTCGGAAACGGAGAACGTACCGGGAACGTGGATCTGCTCACGATTGCCTACAACATGTTTTCCCAGGGAATTGATCCCGAGCTGAACATCGAGCATATCAATGAAATTATTGAAATATATGAGAGATGCTGCAAGATGCCTATTGATGCAAGACATCCCTATGCGGGCAAGCTGGTATTCACCGCTTTTTCCGGTTCCCATCAGGATGCCATCAATAAAGGCGTGCAGGCGATGAAGGAAAGAAACAGCCAGATCTGGCAGGTTCCGTATCTGCCCATCGACCCCTCGGATATCGGAAGGGAATACGAACCCATCGTACGCATCAATTCCCAGTCCGGAAAAGGTGGCGTAGCCTTTATTATGGATACCTATTATGGTTTCAAGCTTCCTAAGGCCATGCATAAGGAATTCGCCAATGTGATTCAGAAAATATCGGAAAAGCAGGGTGAGGTATCACCGGATGAAATCATGGATTCCTTCCGCAGGGAATACCTGGATAAAAAAGAGCCCATTCATTTCCGCAAGCTGAAAATCGATGATCTTACCGGAGAAACGGCTTCCGAATTTGACACCAGAGTTATGGTGGATTACACCAGTCACGGAGAACCCGCACAATTCATTGCTGTGGGCAACGGACCTATCGATGCGGTACAGAGGGGCCTTCAGGTGGAACTCGGCCTGCGCATTAAGGTACTTGATTACGAAGAGCATGCCCTTCAGAGCGGCTCCAATTCCCAGGCGGCGGCCTATATCCATCTTCTTGATGCGGAAACCGGACGTGTCACATACGGCGTGGGTGTGAGCTCCAATATCACAAGGGCGTCCGTGAGAGCCATTTTCTCAGCGATCAACAGGCTGGAATTAGGGTGACATGCAATAACTAAAAAATGAAATGGAACAACGGACGCTGCGCTTTGCGTACCATCCGTTGTCAGACGCAAAAGCGGCAGCACCCATAAAAGTACTGCCGCCTGTTTTATTCCCGCGGGCAACGAATCAAATGTACGCGCCGCCGGTAATTTTATTCGTATCCGAAGGTATCCCCTTCTTCTACTACACAAATCATGGTCTTTCCGGTATTCAGCTCAATTTCATTTCCATCGTCATCATAGAATTTGGTGGGATCATAGTCTCCTGATTTTTTCCAGTTAACATGGATTCCCTTACCGTTTGTGAAATAATATCCGTCCCTGGTGGTATCGTGATCCTGGAAGGTCAGATATCCCTTTTCATCTCTTACTTCATAATAAGCGAACTGAACCAGGACATTTTTGAAAGCCAGCTGTGTGTTGTCAAATCCGGCATCCACATGGGGCTTTCCGTATTCAAAACGATAGAACAGCCCGTCCTCTTCATTATACTCAAAATAGGTTTTGGAGATAGGATAACATTTGGCCATATCCAGTTTCTTAACAGTGATGGCATTGCTGTACTGATCCAGAGTATTGGGGCTTGATTCCGGAGCGAATTTGAAATGATCCGGATCATAATAGTTATCACGATAGGTTTTGGAAATTCCCAGCTTGTCAATGGCTTCGTTAGCACCTTCCGCGCTTAGATAAGCATTCTGGGGAGCCTTGCGGTCGGAGGAACGATAATACGCATTTCCGTAAATTCCTTTTTTGCCGGTACCGCCGTAGTTGGCGCCGGTTACATTATCGGTGCTTTTCTGCTCAATGACAGGAGCGATATAATAAGGACCGCCAAAATGGAAATAAATGGCATCATATTCAAAAGCCCAGTAAACAAAATAATCACGGGAGCTTCTTACGTTGCCGATACGCTTCATATCATCATTATCCCAGTCCTTGAATATAGCCATAAGACGGGTAATGTTGCCTTCTACAGGACATTCATACAGGATATCCGCTTTGGAAAGGCTGTAATGAGGAAGAGCGGAAGAATCGTTGGGAACCATGACTGCGATGGGACGCTGATCGGCGATATCCCCGCTGATCCATTCGTTGGTCAGAGAGCTTCTCACCATTCCCTCTTCAGGAGGCACATCTTCAGCAACTGTCTCTGTCTCGGTTTCTGATTCGGTTTCCACAGGCAGGCTTTCTGCCGTCTCTTCTGTTGCCGGTACGGTTTCTTCTTCTGCCTTTTCTTTTCCGCAGCCAAAAAGGAGCATGGCAAAAGTAAGGCCCACCAGGAGTGATACACCCAGTTTTTTCATCATAAATCCTCGCTTTCCTTCGTATTTTTTATAAGTACACAGGCAAATACCGGCGCCTTCGATACCAGCGCCGTCTTATACGGAAGTCACAGCCTCCGCGTAAATTTGAAAATAAACCCTAACTGCCATTATAGACAAAAAAGGAGGGGTTGTCACTAAAATTAAGTATTTTTTAAGGAAAAAGGGCGAAAATGGTAAATGCTTCCGCAGCCCCTGCCGTCCTCCCCATGCGGCCGCTGTCCTGCAAGGTTCCTTAAAGGGGACGCTTTCGCTCGGATAATCACGCAGCGGTACTAAGGCTGCAAAGAACGCAGCCTAAGGACC
>ERZ809152.351-NODE-351-length-25265-cov-6.257914_pt1 | contig 25265 bp, 18 predicted proteins | sample MGYA00520518_ERZ809152 | MGnify/ENA primary metagenome ERZ809152 (study PRJEB31570, sample SAMEA3212996) | Homo sapiens | biome: human-gut; feature: human gut; material: fecal | place: Sweden | collected 2011 ...
GTGATCATGGTCCTGCTTCAGATGCAGTACATACTTCTTATCCTGATGGAAAAAGCATTCCAACACACTTCTGGTTTCTTCCAGCTTATTTCTGATCCACTTCGGGATCTTCTTTTCTATTTTTTCTATGATCTTATTCATGGTCTGTATCCCTTCATATAAATACATGGCACACTCTTCTGTCATGTGAAATTCTTCTTTTAACCCGTATCTGGTTCTGTGGTTTTCTCCTATCACATCCAGCACCATCCGGATCGTCCCGGACAGTTTTCTTATCTCCGGGCCCTGATATTCTTTTCCAAGATAAAAGCAGATCTCCCGGATATCGTCATAACACAGGCTCTTCCCGAACATCTGCTTTGCCGCATCCGGCAGTTTGTGTGCTTCGTCTACGATCAATGCCCGGTAGTCTTTTAGTAACGGGCGGTAATCCTGCAGTCTGTGATAGCCATCTGCCAGCAGATAATTATGGTTGCAGATCTGGATGAACATTTCATCATCTCTGGAATGTTCCAGATACTGCTGATACCTGCAGGAACCTTTTTTCGGGCATTCCCTTGAACAGAACTTTGGTACGCTTACCATCCTTCTGTCAAATCCGCTTAATCCGGACACTTCATCCATATCATAGTGTTCTTTCAGAGACAGCAGTGCTTCTTTCTGCAATGCATTTTTATTTTTCTCTTTGATTGCAACGATTCGTTGCTCTAATCTCTCATCACAGACAAAATGCTCTTTCCCTTTGCGGATGACAGCTTTGATCGGTGACTGAATCGTCCCGTTCTCCTGAAGAATCCGGGAGAGAAAAGGGATATATTCCGTAAGAATTGCTTTCTGGAGTGCAATGCTGGAGGTAGATATCACGACTGGTCGCTGTTCATATGGGGAATATCCGTCTGCAAGAAGAGAATACTTTCTCATCAGAACACAAGCCACCAGATAGGCATACGTTTTCCCGATGCCGACACCTGCGTCACACAGTGCTATATTTCTTCCCAGCAGGTTATCCAGCATTTCATGGCATAACAGGATCTGTTCTTCCCTTACTGCCATCCCATGTTCCGGGAACAGCACCCGGAAGATCGTATCAATCTCCCGATGCGCCCTTGTCAAATACTCTTTTCTGTAATACATAGTTTGTTACCTGATATGTCTGCTGATACCACATCAATACGGCTGTAAAGGAATCACTCCCTACAGCCGCATGTATCTGATATCAACGACACATTCTTCCTTGATTTCTTATACTTTTGATTTTTGGCATTGTATTTGTCCTCGACTCCCCCTTTGCCTTACGGGAACATTACAGGCGGATGCTTGGCATCGCACCGCTCATGGATTTTCTAAAGGTCTTGCTGATTACAACCCAAAGTCCATCTTCTGCTTTCTGGCAGTTCCTATGTATCATTATCCCCTCGTAAGTGATCTTCGCAAAAGACCGCCCCGGTCCTTGTTCCAGTTAAAGATTGTTCGCTCGAAACAAAAACGCCACAAAAGAACTCTGCCTCTCACTTTCTAGTCTGATTTCTTCCATGCCCTTTTCATCTGTCCTCGCGTCTTCCTGCCACGCTTCTACTTACGGGAACGTACCTGTAATGCTGGTATGAGATTGTCAAAGTACACTGGCAAAATTTACCTGCCTATTAAATAGCCGACGAAAAACGCCATAATTATTCAATTTTTGATAAATTTTTTAATTTTTTTCTCAAACGGTTTCTTTTGGTATAAATCGTCTGTTCTGCCATTCCCATAATCTTAGCAACTTCTCTTCCAGAATATCCCCATGTACTGAGTAAGAGGATTTCCAGTGTCTGATGCTCCGTTTCTTTCAATAGTTCATAGATTCGCTTATCACCTATGTGATCCAGAAGCTCCTTTACATCCCTTGCAAACAGCTCGCTGTCCTTTTCTTTTATGGAATCCATATCCTGCATCGTTTCATCCAGATGTTCCCGGTATCTGCGCTCTTCCAGAAAATCTTCCCGGTCCATCTGGCGCAGCTTTTGGATCTTTTCTTCTTCCATTCCCAGTTCACGCAGTTTCTTTTCTTCCTGTTCTTTCCAATAATTCCACTTTCGTTCTTCACTTGTCTTGTTATAAGCCATTTATCTTTCCTCCGATCTGATTTTTCGTATAGAAATCAAATCGGAGCATGGCGGTGACCGGATATGTGGTGTCCCACAATTCTCGAAAAATGTCGAATAAAAAAGTGTTGCAACCAGTTCGATCACAACACTTTGTTTATCATTCCCATTTTGTTGTCTTAAGCACTTTCTTTGATGCAAATATAATTCTTCTCCTTGCTATGCTTTTCCTAAAAACACCACAAAGGAAAGTATATTAAAAAAGGCTGTCAAAACTGTGTTATATAACAGTCACTTAACAGTCATTTTTCGCATTATCCGACATCTTTCGACATTTCTTCTAAGTCTGTTAACATCCAAGTATTTTTCACCTTCTTTCGTTCATTCAGAAATATATTTCTCACTTTCACAGCATACAAAGTAAAATTTCACCTGTATCACTTTATATGTCGTGTTTTGATGATACCTCTACATATAATAAACACTTGAGACTTGAAAAACTGACGCTGTTTTATTATATTTTTTTAGATTTCATAGGATTTTCCGTTTATCAAAAAAGGATGGCTTTCTCCATCCCATAATGCACCTTTATCATATTCCATCTAATGCTAATCTATATCCAGATAGTATCCCACCTTCCGGATACTCTGAATTAACCTGGCTGCTTCCGGATCGGACTTTTCCAGTTTTTTCCGCAGTCTGCGTACAAAACACCAGATCATGTTGGCAGAGTCATCTCCATACGGTTCTTTCCATAACTTTTCAAAGATAATCTCATGGGTAACTACCTGTCTGGAGGAATCTGCCAGCAGATATAGGAATGCCTTTTCTCTCTCATTTAAGGTTGTAAGCTCACGCTCTCCCCAGTAAGCAGTATGATAACGCCAGTCGATCAGCAGTTTTCCCTTTTGTATCATCTCCTGCTTTTCTCTTTTTCTTCCGGTGTTCCATGCGATGTCAGAACGCCTGAGCAATGCATACAGGTACGTGTTGATCAGGCTGACCGAAGGATGTGGAAATACCAGGTCTGCACCCCATTCAATATACTTTTTTACTGCATGAATCCCCGGTATCACTACAATAATCGGAGCCCTGCTGTACTGCCGGACTTCCCAAATCAGCCTTCCCAGCTTTCTGTTATCATTTCTCACAAGCACCAATACTGCGTCATAGACCGCTATGGTATGGAATTTTTCAAACACATCCAGATTAACGGTCGTACATTCCCACTCATTTTTTAACCCTTCACAAAGTTGACTCCACTTATCTACCTCATCCGCAGCAATCAATACTTTTTTCATTTGTATCCCTTTTCTTATGTTACTTCATTTTTAAAGCAGAAAAGGCAGTGAAATCTCTCCACCGCCTTTCCTGTTTTTGATTTAATTCGTTAATTTCATTTCTTCGTTTAACGTATTCTCTTCCTTCATCTTCCGTACCAATTCTTGAATCTTTTTATAAGATTCTTCGCTGATTGTATGTTCCATCCGACACGCATCATGATTTGCAGTTTCCGAAGATACTCCTATTCGTCGTAAAAATTCTTCTAAAAGCACATGCCTTGCATAGATTTTTTTTGCAATCTTTCTTCCTTCTTCTGTCAGTTCAATGCTGCCATATCGGTCTTTTATTACATATCCATCTGCCAGCAGTCCACGTACTGCAACTGAAACACTCGCTTTGGAATAGTTCAGATAATCACTAAGCATAGAATTACGAACATATCCTTTCTGACGTTTCAATACATACGCCGCTTCCAGATAATCTTCTTTGGATTCTCCAATTTTCATATACTACTTTATCCCCTTTTGGAAAGTATTTCTTCTGCATTCCTGCTGTTAAGAAATTCTGCCGTTCTCCATTTCATATACCACATCTGCCACATTCATTGTGGATACTCTGTGGGATACCAGGACAACTGTTTTCTTCTCAGCCGATTCTTTCAATGATTTTAAGATAATTCCCTCATTTAAAGAGTCGAGGTTCGATGTAGGCTCATCGAGTAGAATGAGGGGGCATTCATGGAGAAATGCTCTTGCAATTCCGATTCTCTGTTTTTCACCACCGGACAGCGTATCACCCAGTTCTCCGACTTCTGTATCATATCCTTTCGGAAGTGTCATAATGAAATCATGGATAGATGCTTTCTTTGCGGCTTCCATAATCTCTTCTCTGGATGCTCCCGGCTTTGCAATGGCAATGTTGTTTGCAATGGAATCATGGAACAGGTGTGTTTCCTGCGTAACATAACTTTCCATATCTCTTAAATGCTTGGTTGGAATCTTGCGGACATCTGTACCGTCTACCGATACACTTCCATCCTGCACATCCCAGAACCGCATCAACAGTTTTAAGAGTGTAGATTTTCCGGAACCGCTCGCACCATGAATCCCTGTGATTTTACCCGGTTGTAATTTCAGTGAATAGTTATCTAAAATAACTTCCTCACCGTAAGCAAATGTTACGTTCTCTGCCTCTGCTCCTGTAAATCCATGTTCCATGCTCTCTGCACCGGAAGTTTCCACGTCACCCGGAATTTCTTCCACAAGCGGTGTCTCTTCCAGAAGAGAAAGAACACGCTCACCACTTGCCAGTGTCTGGTTCAGGTTGTTGGAAAGGCTTGATAATGCTACTACCGGTCCGAAAGAACCCATCATTGCGATGGTACAGGTTAAGATTCCCTCGAATCCCATCTCGCCTTTTGCATACAACCAAATCGTCAGTGCCAGCATTCCAAAGGATGCAAGCAGGATAACCATGTTCGTAAATGAACGCTGTGAGCCTTCCATTTTGCTTAATGACTCCTGCATTCCTGCAAGATTTTTGGAACGCTCAGACATCTGCTCTTTTCTCTTTTCACCCTGTCCGTACTGGATGGTCTCGTCCAATCCTCGTAAAGAGTCCAGAACAAAGCTGTTCAGTTCTCCGAAGTTTGTCCGAAATTCCATTCCCTTCTGGCTGCCACGTTTTCCATTCCACATCGGGATGGCTACACCGACAATCAGATAAGCTGCCAGTGCAAGCAGTCCTGCTAACCAGTGATATCTTCCGATAAAGATTACCATGATAATCGAGGTCAGTGTTGCGATCGCAATCGGGGAAATGGTATGTGCATAGAACACTTCCAGTAATTCAATATCTGTTGTAATAATAGAGATCAGATTTCCCTTGTCTCTGCCTTCCAGTTTCGCCGGGCAGAGCTTTCTTAAGGAAGCAAACACTTTATGACGGATGATCGCCAACAGTTTAAAAGCGATAAAATGGTTACAATACTGTTCCACATAATGCAGGATTCCCCGGAGCACTGCAATTACGATCATGACTGTGATAATCTTTTTTACCGGGGTAAATACTAACCACATCTTCTCTACCGGAACGATCATTCCGGCTGCCCCTGTCAGAAGTCCATGCACGATAACCTGTCCTGCCAGTATTGTCAGGAAGATCGCACACAAATACCCCAATGTTCCAAGGATGATTGCCGCCAGCATGATATGGAGCAGGGGTTTTACCAGACCAATCAGGCTTCCCATGATCTGGATGGCACTTCTTCTTTTGGTGTCAGGCACCATTAAATTTTTATTAACTTTTTCACTCATTATGCCACTCCCCCTTTTCCATAGTTTTCCAGTGCCATCTGGCTTTCATACAGATGTCTGTATGCACCATTCTGGCTCATCAGTTCGTCATGCTTTCCGCTTTCTTTGATTTCTCCGTCTTTTAAGAAATAAATTTTGTCAGACTTCACGACATTTGCCAGTCTGTGGGAAATCAGAAGCACCGTCTTTGTTTTTACCAGTTCGTGAATCACATTCATGATCAGTTCTTCACTTTCCACATCGATATTGGATGCCGCTTCATCAAAAATATAAACTGCACTGTCTGTCCGAAGCAATGCTCTGGCAATCACCAGTCTCTGGCACTGACCGCCGGACAGGTTGCTTGCTTTTTCCAGCAACTGTGTCTGCAAGCCATCCCGTGTCTGTAAGAACCCTAAGAGATTGACTTTCTGAAGGACAGCTTCCATCTCTTCTTTCGTTGCGTCCGGTTTTGCCATCTTCAGGTTTTCTTCTACCGTACCTTTGAACAGATAGCTGTTATGGCGAACCAGAACAACCCTCTGCATCAGATTTGTTTCATTCACTTCATTCAGCGGTACACCACCGATGGTGATCTCTCCGGCATATCCCCGGTTCTTTGCTGCAAGGATTCCTGCAATCGTACTCTTACCACATCCGGATTCACCAACCAGTGATACAAAACTTCCTGCCGGGAGATTTAAGTTGATGCCTTTTAAAATCTCTCGGTCCGCTTCGTAAGAAAAATGAACATCCTTCAAAGATACATCCAATGCGCCATCCGGCAGACATTTTTCTCCCGCCTGTGGTTCTGGCAGATCCAAGATCTTAAAGATCTTGTCACTTGCTGCCATTCCATTCATTGCGATATGGAAAAAGGAACCGAGCAGACGAAGCGGCAGGAAAAACTCGCTGGCAAGCAGGACGATGCAAAGCGTTCCGCTTACTGAAATATTTCCTTTTAAAAACTCAGATACCGCTACTGCCATACCAATCGCCGCACCACCATACGCCACAATATCCATCACACTTGTGGAATTGAGCTGCATGGTCAGTACCTTCATGGTAATCCTGCGGAAGTTCTGGGATTCCACATCCATCTCATCCGCTTTCTGCTGATCTGCCTGATAGATCTTCAGTGTCGTCAGTCCCTGCAGATTCTCAAGGAACGAATCTCCCAGTCCGGTATAGATGCTCCAATAGTTATTTAATAATCTCTTTGCAATCTTCTGTACCACAACGATCGAGATCGGGATCAGTGGCACACAGAGCAACAGGATCACACTTGCCTTTACACTCACTCTGCAAAGAATGAGAAATAAGGTCAGTGGTGCAATCAGGCTGTAGAACAACTGCGGAAGGTATTTTCCAAAATACGTTTCCAACTGCTCAACACCCTCTGTCGAAACCTGTACCACCTCAGAAGAAGACACCTGCTCACTGTAGGAAGCTCCCAGTTTCAACATCTTGTCATAAATCTTTTCTCTTAAAATTCTCTTGACGTCTACACATGCAAGATACGAAGACCTTGCCCCCATCCGTTCACATACAAATCGTATGATCACCACCAGAATGAGGATCAGGATTGTCCTCTCAATCACCGGCACTGTCACCGCACGATAGACCACGCGCTCCAACAGTTCAGCAATCGTAAATACTGCCAGTACCTGCGAGAGCAATGCCGCCCACTGCCACAGGATGGTGTAGACAATGTACTTTTTGGCGTGGGATAAAAGTCCCACCAGTCTTGTTTTAATCATTTGCTTTTACCAACTCACTTTATTTTATATGGGTTTCGTTTTTTTTATTATTTTTACACTATTTTTCTTTCACACTGCACACCAGATGCCACACTGCTAGCACCGGATGATACAGAAGCATCCTCGGTCCGGAAAACCGCATGACCACTCGAATCTTCTCCCTCATCTCCGGCTTGTAGCAATGCACTTTACAGTTTGCACAGAATGTTTTCTCTTCCATAAATGGACATTTCTGGCTTCTGAGTCTGGCATAATCCGAAAGTTCCTGACAGGAAGGACACATCTTTCCTGTCGTTTTGTCATATTCCTTATGATTCTTCCGGCAGTACAGCCGGATCATCTCTTCCACGACATACTGTTCTTTCTGCCGCTTTTTTTCTACTTTATTCTTTTTATTCATATCAAAGCTGTTTATTCCGCTTCCATTTCTCCCGTTTTTACTGTCTTTACCCTTAAGAAGAAATACAGGATGTGGCACACCCACACCACTGCCAGACAGATTCTTCCAACCGGCACATTCTTCATGCAGATAAATCCGATCGCCATAACTACGGTCACAGTTCCTACGATCTTGCACTTTGTTCCCATCGTCATGGCTCTTTTCTGGACGAAGCTGTCCAGATGTTTCTTATATAAATTCGTTCCTATGAACCAATCATGCAGTTTCTTTGAACTCTTGGCAAAGCAGAACAGCGTTGCCATGTAAAACGGAACAGTTGGCAGGATAGGAAGTACAATTCCTATCGTACCAAGTCCCAGACAAAGAAATCCAAGCACGATCCAGACTATTTTTAATGGATTTTTCATCTTCTTTCTTTTCTCCTGTGGGAATTCTCTCCCTTTTGTATTTGTGATTCTGATTCTATTTTCCTACACCGCCAGCACAAACTTCCGTCCGTCCACTCTCGTCACACCAAGCTCGATACCATACAGTTCCCGGATGCTTTCTTCGGTGATTACTTCCTCCGGATCACCTTCCACCAGTACCACTCCGTCTTTCATTCCGATTATGTTGTCTGAATAAGTGATTGCCTGATTGATGTCATGCAGTACCATAATAATGGTAATGCCAAATTCCTGATTGAGTTTTTTTACAAGCTGCAGGATCTCGATCTGATACCGGATATCCAGATAAGTGGTCGGCTCATCAAGAAACAGCGTCTTTGTTCCCTGACAAAGTGCCATTGCGATCCATACCCTCTGGCGCTGTCCTCCGGAAAGTCTTGATACTTCTCTGTCCCGGTACTCCATCAGGTTCGTGACTTCCAGTGCCCACTCGATCATACGCTCATCCTCAGCACTGTCCCCCTGCATCATCTTTTTATGTGGGGTACGTCCGAATGCTACCAGATTCTCAACGGTGATATCATCCGATGCACTGTTATACTGCTGGACGATGGCAACCTTTCTGGCAAATTCTTTTAAGTTCAGGTTCTGGATATTCTTTCCCTTGAGGAAGATATTTCCTTTCCCCGGATATAAGTTCTTCGTCATCAGGGAGAACAGAGTGGATTTTCCACATCCGTTCGCTCCCATGATGGTTGTGATCTTGCCTTCCTCGATCTTTAAGGATACACCTTTTAACACTTTATTTTTTCCATAGGAAAAATGCAGATCTCTGACTTCCATCGCCGGCTTGTCTGCCCATTTATCCTCTTTTTTCTCTTTTTTCTCTTTTTTCTTTTGCTCAAAAGTGGAGTCTTTCCTGATAAGTTCCATATCTTCCGAGGTCAGCTTGTTTTCTATCTTTTTATTTTGCATACTTCTTAGACCTCCTTAACAGAATGATGAAGAATGGGCCTCCGACCACACTCATAATGATGGATGCGGATACTTCATACGGAGCAGCTATCGTTCTTCCGATGGTATCTGCCAGTAGGAATGTAAACGCTCCGAACAAAGCACTAAATGGTACTAATGCCTTATGGTCACTTCCTACCAGAATTCTTCCGATATGTGGAACAATCAGTCCTAAGAAACTGATGACACCTGCTACTGCTGTGGAAATACTTGCAAGCAGTACAGCGATCAGGGAGATCACAATACGCATGGCATTGACATTGATTCCCAGGCTTCGTGCTGTCTTATCTTCCAGCGCCAGCAGATTACACATCTTTGTCATGACCAGTGCCAGTACCAGTCCGATCACAACATATGGTACTAAGGTCTTCACGTCATCCCATGTCTTCATGGTGATATTTCCATTGACGATGGATGCCACACCGGACATATTCCCACCGTTCATGGAGTTTAATGCACTGGAAAGTCCTGTAAACATCGCATCCACCGCCACACCGACAAGGATAATTCTAAGAGGGCTTAATCCCCCTTTCCATGACAGGCTGTAGACCAGCACAAAGGCGATCACACCGCCAAGAAAAGCGAACAGCGGAGTGAAGAAAAATAACGTCGGTGCAAATGCGGTGATCAGTACTGCCGCAAAACTCGCCCCACTGGAGATACCGATGATCCCCGGATCGGCAAGTGGGTTCTTAAGTACTGCCTGAAACAACACACCCGATACCGCAATCGCTGCTCCGGCTAACATGGAGATAACAATTCGTGGGAACCGCAGGTCATAGATCGTTGCCACATCTTCATTGTATTCTACAAACAAACCTTTCAGCAGTTCCGGGAAGCTGACCTTCAGGCTTCCGATGTTCACTGCCGCAAAGAATAATGCCACAAGCAGCAAGATCATCACGATAAAAGAAATGGCTGCTTTTGCTGTTTTTCGATGTTTCCTTGCTTTATCCTGTGCGGAGAGGTTCTGGACTTCCCTTTCGGAAGTCTCAGAAGGATTCTGCGTTTTCGTTTTGGAAGGATTCTGTATTTCTGTCTCTTTCATCATGTCCTCTCCTTCCTACTTGCTTTCTTTCTGCTGTTCGTTGTATTTCTCAGTTGCGTCAGAATCCTTGGCTTTCTTCTGTGCATTGTCACTGGCTTCTTTTGCTTTCTGTGTATCTTCATCACTCGCCGGGTACAGGATCGGCTGCAACTCTTCCAGTGCCTGTGGATATTTAAACGTTGCACTCATGCCAAAGTATTCATACGTCAGGTCATAGACTCTGCCATTCTTCACTGCATCAAAATGCTGCCAGATATCATTCTCAGCAAAATCCTTGTTGAACATCTCCACGACCTGATCCGGCAGTGCATGGGCTGCACGCAGGATGATATCCGGCTCTTTGGTCTTCATATCTTCCGTGTTGACGGTCAGAAATTCCTGATCGGTGTCAGAATACACATTCTCACCGCCTGCCAGTTCCACCAGACTTCCCACATAGGAGTTCGGTGTGGCAATGATATAACTTCCCGGAAGTCCCATCAGGATCATCACCTTCGGATGGTCCTTGCCTTCATTTTTCTTCTTATAATCATCATAAAACTCGGTAAATTCCTTCACAAGCTTATCTGCCTGATCCTGCCGGTCGAAGATCTCGCCCAGCTCCTGAATGGAACGGTACATACCCGGTACACTTCTGAGGTTTAAGAATGCCCAGTCAGAACCGATGGCTTCATACTTCGGCTGCAGGTCACTCTGTAAGGATACCGGGCTTAGTATCCAGTCCGGTTTTAAGGAAGAAAGGATCTCGGTATCCGGACTCATGGCTGTTCCGACCGTCTCTACATCCTTATATCTGTCCGGGATGGTGGATACGGTACTGCTGCATACACCCACCAGATCCAGTTCCAGCTTGTCACAGATATCTGCGGTTGCCGGAGAGGTCGCAATGATTCTCGGCTCTCCATCCAGCTCCTGCACTTTCTTCTTCGCTGCTTCCACCGCAGCCTTTTCCTTCGGATCTGTAATCTTCAATAACGACTCTGCGGATTCCGAAGAAGTATCCGTACTGCTCTCGGTCTTTGTCCCGGAGTCACTGCTTTTCTTTCCCTGACTCTGATCGACACATCCTGCAAGGGAAAAAAGCATGGTCATCGCAAGCAGGACTGCGGATGCTTTCTTTAATCTTCTATTCATCATCGTCCTGTCCACCTCCCCAGCGTCTCCAGTTCTTACGGAAATAGAATACCACAGCAGCCACAACACCGATCAGGATCAGACCGACCACCAGAACCGCAATTGCGATCTGAAATACCTTGTTTCCTGAAGTCGATGTGGAAGTACTGTCACTGTCTGCTGCATCTGCATCCTTTGCGGTAGAAAGACTTAATCCTTCTGCACTGTCCAGTGTACTGCTGTCCGTACTCGGAGTTTCCGATTCACTGCTCGGCTTTGCAGCTTCTGTGATACTGCTCTGTAACTTTTTGTTTGAAGATCCACTTTCTGATGAAGCGCTTTCTGAACTCTGAAGGGAAGAATTTCCTGCGCTGACGGAACTTCCTGATTCTGAGCTCTGTGCACTGCTACTGCTATTCGTTCCGCTTCCAGATGCTTCTGTTACGATTGTCGCATTCATTCCTGAACTGTTTCCTTCACTAAAGTTGCTTGGATACAGGAAGAAAACCACATCCCTTCCCATTGGTTCTACATACATACTTCCACGTATGATACAATTTTCACTTGGTACTTTCATACAGATATCGGACGTTGTACCATTGCTGTCCGTTCCATTTCCTGTAATTCCAATCTCGGATGGTGTAGACCAACCAGAGTCGCCATAGTTCTGAACCTGAAAACTGTGTCCACTGGTGTAATCCATCAGACTCATTTTAATGGTAAGGTAATAAGAGCCATCATCCGTCAATTCTAACAAGCCAGTTGGATAAACGCATCCTTCTACCATTCCCTGTCCGGTGGCATACGAGCTTGCACCTCCGGCATCTTCTACCTCGCCTGTAACCGGATTGGAATAACTTCGGTTAATGGTACAGGTATAGACACTTCCTGATGCTGCCTGTGCTTCCACTGCTGGAAAACCAGCCAGCAAAGTAAGCCCAAGTGCCGAAGCCATTACCACAGATTTGATTCTGTTCTTTATCTTTGCTAATTTCATCTTATTTTCTCCTGTTATACTAGAGAAGTCTCTGCCACTTATGTAGCAGAGACTTCCATTTTCTTTCTGCGTAACTGTTAAGATTCCGTCTGCCCGGCTCTGAACAGTTACCTGTCTGCTTACGAACTGCCTGTCAGATCAGGAAGCCATTCTTAAGCTTTTTCTTTATAATGTTTACTTTGTAACTTTTCTTCTCTTGTACTCCATCAGTCCGGCAAGAAGTGCTACTCCACCGAGCAGAAGAAGTGCTGCCCAAAGTGTATTGTTTGCTACGACATCATCTGTCTTAACGCTGGATGCGCCCTTGAGGCTGGAACCTGTACCATTTCCAAGGCTGGATGTTCCACTCTTCAGACTTGAAGAACCACTTCCAAGTGAGGAAGAACCAAGTTTGCTGCTTCCAAGAGAACTGCTTCCGAGGGTATTATTTCCAAGTGAGCCATTTCCAATCGAAGAGCCATTATTGTTATTTCCATTGGAATTATTGTTGTTATTGTTGTTGTCGTTCTTATCAAAGCCCGGATCGTCGGATGTGGTCGCTTTCAGTGATTTCCAATCCAGTTTCAGGAATACCGGCTGAGTGCCTGTACCGGAACTGATAGCATCCATAATTGGAACAAATACCTGTAATGGAACATATTCATCATTCAGAGCTTCCGGAATCAGTTCGAATGTTACTTCATCTGGATAGTTTGTTCCGTACTGGTCAGAAACCAGTGAGCCATCGCTGTTCTTCTGATAGCTGTCAACTGTAACATCAGCAAGTGTTCCCTGCGGATTACCATACTTATCAAGTGTATAACCTGTTGTGAAGTATTTGAGCTGACTTAAATATCCAAGTTTCTGTCCTACTGTCAATCCGTTGAAGTTCAGAGTAATGTAATATTTGCCATTCTTCACTGTCAGTTTAATTGTATGGTTGATTGCTTCATTTGACATAGAATAAGTATTCTTGTCTACTTTCACCATTGTTCCATAGATAGAGTAAACCCCATCAGCAAGGTTCTTGATATCCAGTTTTCCATCACTCTTCTTTGCTAACTGCTGGATTGCTTCTGTCAGTTTTGTCACCTGATCATCTACCAGTTTCTGTGATGCAGAATCATTATCCATTACATTCTGAGCACGATTGATTGCACTCTGTAATGTTGCAAGAGAACTTTCTGTATAAATGTCTGTCTGGCTTAAATATGTCTTTGCTTCTGCAATCTTGCTTTCCAGTTTGCTCTTATCTACAACTGCTTTTTCTACCAGTCCGTTTAATGCAGTTGTCAGAGATTTCTCTGCTGCTGCAACTTCTGACTCTGTTGCTTTTGGATTTGCTGCAACATTCTCAGCCAGTGTAATTGCTGTATTCAGGACCGTCAAACTGCTGCTTTCATAAACATCTGTTTTTGCTGCCTCAGCTTTTGCTTTTTCAATCAGGACATTTAAATTTGTCTTATCAACAACTCTTAAACTGTCAAGTGCTGTCTGAAGTGCTGTAACCTGTGCCTGAACTTCTGCCTTGGTAGCATCTTCTTTTGCTGCTACTGCCTGTGCATTTGTGATTGCTGTCTTTAATGCTTCTAATGTTGCAGAAGTATAAACAACATCTGTACGGTTTGCTTCTGCTGTTGCTTTTTCAATCAAAGCATTCAGTTCTGTCTTGTCTACGATCTGAGTTTCTACTGCGTCTACGGCTGCCTGTAAAGCTTTCACCTGAAGATCAATTTCTTTCTGAGTAGAATTCATGTCGTTATACACATCCTGTGCTGTCATATAAGCTGCATTTAAAGCATTCCAGTATTCATCAGCAACATTGCCCTTAGACATAGCCTTCACCTGATCCAGAAGTGCTTTGATCACACTGTTATCTCTCTCAACGCCTGTCTCCTGTTTGATATTTGCCCAGTCGATAGAAACTCTGGCAACTTTTGTACCCTGACCTTCACCGATGCTTTCCATAACCGGAACATAAACCTCTACATAGAACAGGTTATCGTTCAATTCAATCGGGATTGATAATTTTTTCGGATACCAGTTTCCTTCTGTATTCTTGTCGTAATACTCAGAGTTCTTGTCATTAAATAAATCGTAAACATCTGTGTACTCTTCCAGAATTGTTGCATCGGAAGCTTCATATTTTACCGGATAATTATATTTGTTGTATTCAACCGTATCCATATCGACTTTTTTCAGTTTGTACAGATAGCCTGTCATTCCGGCAAACTCCATAGACTGGAAGTTCATCTCCAGTGTTACTTCACCTTTACCCGTAACTCTTACAATTCCGGTCTGAACCATGGAAGCATTTCCCATAGAATTTTCATCGGATGTTGCGTTGAGCAGTTTGATCGGTACGGAATATGTACCTTCAAAAATCTGCGGATATTTTTCAAAAAGATCACTCTGCTTGTTCTTAACAACAAGTGCTTCATAAGAAGAGGTCAGCAGTTTTGTCTGCTTTTCTACTTCTGATTTTGTTGCATTGACATCAGCGGATACTTTCTGAGCAGATTTGATTGCTGCCTGGAAACTGTTCCAACTGTTGTCTGTATAAGTGCCGTCATTTGTCTTGGTCAGTGCATTTTCGATATAGCCATTTAATTTTGACTTATCTACTGCATCATCCAGACGAACAAGTGCTTTCACTGCTTTATCCAGTTTTTCAACCTGTTCTTTCATTTCATCTGCTGTCGCATCAGATTTTGCTAATACTTCTTCAGCTTCCTTGATTGCAGACTTCAGATTCTCATAGCTGTCTTTTGTATAATTTGCTTCTGCGTAATTATTTTTCGCATCGGAAACTGCCTGATCCAGTTCTACTCTTGCTTTTACTTCTTCTTTCATTACAAGACCTGCTGTTGCTGTATCCAGAGTAACTTCCGCTGCTGTGATTTCTGACTGGAATGCCACTTTGTCTGCCAGAACACTCTCTGCTGTAGCAACGGCATTTGTCAATACTGCAAATGAATCACTTGTGTAATTCTTCTCTTTTAATGCTTTTGCATCATTCAGTTTTGATTCCAGATCGGATTTTTTAATTTCCTGTTTTACTGCAGATTTTAAATCAAGATTTAACAGGAGTTCTGCTTCTCCGCTTTCTGTTGTTACTTTTACTTTATGGTTTTCTACATTTGCAGGAAGTTTCACTACAAGTCTGCCTGCGTCTGTATCTGCATCCGCATATCGGGCACCCTTGCGATACTGCATACCGGTAATTCCGTCCACGTACAGATAAGCAGTTACATTGCCGTCTTTATCTGTATATAAACGAGCAGATTTTAATCCCGCATTCAAATCACTTGCTGTTCCATCCTGATTGGTAAGTGTTGCCTGTACTTCATAAACGCCTTTTTCCATGGAAACGGCTGTTGACATCGGTACAAGTGCATCTACTGCTGACTGAAGTTCTGCGGATGCCTGATCTGCATTTTCTTCTGTTACCTTTCCTTCCTGAGCAGTAATCACTGCCTGAAGGTCTGCCCAGCTTTCTGCTGTATAATCTGCTTCATTTAATGCCTTGGCATTTTTCAGAACTTTATTGTATTTGTCAAGTCCAGTTGCCTCTTTTAATCCGCTGATTGCATCAGAAATTTCTTTATCTAATGCTACGATTTCCGAATCGTTTGCAGAAGTTGTTCCGTCGATTACCTTCTGAGCTTTTGCTACTGCGTCAGATAATACTTTGTAAGATTCCTCTGTATAATTGTCGGCTGTATATTTAGATGCTTTATCAACTGCTACAACTAAAACAGATTTATCGTGGGTTGGCTCGTTAATTTCCGCTACAGGTGTTAAACCAGATAAAGTCATAAATGCCGTTCTGCATCCTTCACCAGATCCAGGAACTTTATTCTGAAGTTCATCCATGATAGGGACAAAGAAGTTCAGATATACCCCATCATCTCTGTCCGCTGATTCCGGAAATTCAAATCCAACCGTCTTTGGATAATACAGATCATACTGTTCTGCATAAGAATCCATATCTGTGCTACCCGAATCATTCAGATAATAACTGTAATAATCAAGTGGTGTATATTCACTTAATATCGGAAGTCCGTTTTCTTCTGTCTGCTCATTATTTGCCCAGAATATTCCATTTGTATAACCATATCTGCCCGCAATCACAATTCCTTGTGTATCAAAATAGATATGTTTCTTTCCATTCTCTACTACCAAACGAGCTGAATCATTTACAACCGCAGAATTGCTCATAGACAATCTATCCGGCTGATCCTGCTGCCACATAGTAACATTAACATTATATGTTCCGTCCTGGATTTCTGAAATATCTACTTTATCCGCTTTTTGTGTAATGGCAATTGTATTATAAACACGAGTAGTGCCTGTTATAACCAGTTCATCGCCCTCCATGTGAATACTTCCATCATCATTTTTATAGGAAGATGAATCAAAATACTCTATCGGATTAAACATTTCATTTACTGGATAATACCATTGAACTTCTATTTTGCTCGTATCCCAGTCTTTCGGAATTTTTACTCTTAATTCTACCGCTCTCGATGGAATAACCTGCGAGTCATTCATTTTTAATGACAAATTATAGATCAATGCTTTTGAAGCGTTTCCTGCTAATAAAGAATAATATTTGTTATATTCACTATCTTCATCTGAGGTTTCCTGTAAAAGTTCTGCTCCAAATTTTGCTTTACTATTAACTGTATAGTTATCTGTTACAAGTGTAACATCACCATCTGTCAATTCGAGTTTTTCTTTCGGTGTTGTTCTTACTCGCAATTCTCCATAGTAGGTACCATCTTCTGTTTGTATCTCAACCTGTTTTCCAAAAATAGCTTCTTCTAAGTTTTCGTATTCAATGGAAAATTTTCCATCTTCCAAAATATTGTCTGAATAAACAGAAATATACTTATTCTTTTTTACTTCTCTCGAATACGCATACATATATTGGCGATATGAAGAAGTTGAAGGATAAGTACACTCGCCTAAATCCTTAATTTCTTCAAGTACTCTTATTGAATCAATGCTACTTGTCTCTGCTGTAACAGTAACTTTTCCATTCTCAATTTTTGCTTCACAAGTACCACTAAACAAATCATTTGCAGTTTTTTCTTCTGCTACAAATCCTGTGAAATCTGGTGAATCTCCAACACTGGTTACAACTTTAGAAAGCTCCAATCCAATATTTTTATAATTTTCTTCGTTAATCTCTTTAGCAACTACTGCATTATTTACATCAAATGTAAATTTTCCGTTTACAATTCCGTACATATAGCTTTCCAAGTCATCATCTGTTCTTCCATAACTATAGAAAGCTTTAGTATACATCGTTCCTTCCAGTGTATCCACATCAAAAGAATACCACGACACACCCGTTGTTGCTTTTTCAACAGAATAATTTTGAATGTATTTATCATTCCACTCTTCATTAATTTGTCCTTGTTCCTTCAAATATTCCGTTGCCTCTGATGGATTTCCCTCATTATTAGCAATATATTTTTCTGGAATATTAAAAGTTCCCATAGGTGCATTCGAAGGTGCTATATCATCTGAAATTACACCCGGTTTTGAGAACTGCAAAATATCAATTTTTTCATAATTTTCAATCTGTAAGGTTACATGATATGTTCCATTATCATTCTTTTTTACTAGTGCAACATTATCCATGTAATCCTGAACTGTACCCGAATAAGGCTCCTCCGTAAGCAGTTTTCCAGAAGGTCCATAAAAAGTCAGTGGAACAACATATTCATTTTGGTTATCTAACTCTGTATTTGCGGTATTTGTTTCTTTCTGTTCACCAGCAAACGCTTGTATATTCATACCGCCAAGTAACATACTTGTACTCAATACAAAGGCTAATATCTTTTTTATTTTTTTCATTTTTCCTCCGTATCAAGTAAAACAAGCTGCTGCACTTTTTGGTACAGCAGTTTGCTTTACATACATATTTACTTATTTTATTTTGCTGTGATGTCTGTAAGTTTCAAATATCCTGTTGCATTCATCGGCATACTTCCAACGTATGTTGTGAATTTACCAGTAATTACACAGCCTTCATAAATTGTAGATGCATCTAAACCTGTGAATGTGAAGTAGTAATCTGTTACGCCATTAGTTGTAGTCTGTTTCGGAGTAACTGTTTTTCCATTAACTACCATTTTTCCTAAATGTCCAGTCAGACCTAAATATGTAATCTCATGAGTATGAACAACAAGTGTTGCCTCATCATCTGCAATCGTAATTTCTGCACGCATATCATTGAGTGCAGCATCTCCCATAGATGTTGTTGTACAAGCTGAGTTCTTATAAAGATTCTGCTTTGCTGTGTACTTACCATCTGCTAATGAATCTGCAGCAAACGCTGTAACTCCCATTGCCATTACCATTGTTGCTGCTAACAGTGTAGCAACTAATTTCTTGATCTTTCTCATAACTGTAATCCTCCTTTTCTCATCTTGGTATTAGCTTTTTGCTAATAAATTTTTAGTTATGATGTTTAGAGTTCTACGAGAATATTTCCGGTTACCCGCATCTAACTCCTTGTCTGAAAATACCATAATTTGCCATCCAATGTCAACACCATTTTTTACAAGTTTGTTGCCTGAATTGCAACAAATAAGCCGTTATTTCCTTTGATTTTGTTGCTATTCAGACAACAATAGACGTAAAAGCGCCGTTATTGATAGTGTTTTATCAATAACGGCACTTTATTGAAATTTTTTCTTATTTTGTTACATGATATGCGTAAATGAGATTTTTTCTCATTTCTTATTTATACCCAGAAATATAACAGTGCAGTGCTTTCCGGCATGTGCATTGGTCCTACGCTGCAGGTAACGGTAACTGGTACAATTCCCATCGTGCCAATCCCCGTCCATCGGTGGATTCTGCACGCTTCCATCGGGATTTTCACTATATTATTCTCTATTCTTGCTTCTTCAAGAACTTCATTATGCTCATACTTCAATGTTTTCAGTTTTCCAGCCATCATTTCACCACTCACTCTGGAGTGTGCTGCCATCTCTTTCAGCTTTAATTCCAGATAGCTTTCTCCATTCTCCTGAACGATTTCGGCTATATCTTCAAATCCTCTCATTGCCATTGAATCTCTGTCCTGCCCCGGCTTTTTATTCATTCGATAAAGTCGGAACACTACCGGATGCCTTTCACATTTCTGCAGATTGTGCTGTATCTCCTGATCCAGTTCATTCTCTTTTTTCTTGTATACTGATTTTTTCTCTGTATAGGCGTTGATCATCAGTTCCAGCATGTGGATGTCGATATTCTCCACCATAACATCCAGTGATTCCTCGATTTCTTCCGGTTTTGCACCGATTTCTTCCAGATATTTTTCAAGATTCTCATACAGATTGGAATATCGTTCCAGCCATTCTTCTCCTGCAGGAGTAAATTCCAGTGATTCTGTCAGAATTCCTCTTTCTATGCAGCTCTTAAAATAGCGGTTCACCGTTGAACGGTTCACGCCATAATATTCTGCGATACTTCCTTGAGCTCCACGTTTCTTTTCTACTTTTGACAGGCGTTGTAAATATTGCAGTTGCAGCATTGTAGGTCTGTTCTGTCTCTTTAGATGTTCACCTTTTTCCATTTTCTTGTTCCTCTCTTCGTCACCATACATGAATATTCAATTCCCGATAATCGATTGGCAATGGCTTCTGATCAAAGCGTGTAATCGCAATGATTGCCACTGCTTCTGTAATCGGGATTCCTGTATTGGCAGTATAAGTACAGATGTCTGTCGGTAACTGATAAACACCTTTTTCTTCTTTCGCCTGTATCCATTCATCCTCTCTTCTGTACCATACATAGCCGATGGATTCGTCCTTTTTTGTCCTGAGCAGGAAGCAGTTCTGGGACTTTTTCACTCTTAATATAACAGAGTGTTCCAGTTTCTCGTACTCTGGTGCAAGGAATCTTGGATTGCGTCTTTCCGGTTCATAAAGTCCAAATGCCATCGGAAATTCTCCATCCCCGTAAAAGGTATACAGATCCATATCATCGTAAACTCTGTCATATACATCTCCGTACTGAAGGAAGTGTTCGATTCCTTTTAATCCTTCTGGACTGATATAGTGTTCTACACGACATGCATCTTCCTGTGCCCGTTCCTGATCCATCCCACTTACCATCTGGAAAAACTGCGTGAGTTTCTCATGTCTGGCCAGGCAGTCCATACCTTCCAGTTTTCCTTTTTCTGTTAATTCCAGATTATTATTTTCCGGTTCATATAAAAAACCTTTTGTCACCAGGCTTCGTACCAGTCCTGCAGCCTCGTATCCGGTTATTCCTGTTGTTCTGGCATATTCCTTTGATGTAATCTGTCTGCCCTGTCTCCATTTCCGATAGACATACTCCAGAAGGTCTTCTTCCAGTTCTCCTCTGGCTTTTGCAGTATCAATATTTCTGTTTTCTTTTTTCTTACTCATTGTTATACTTCCTAACTGTTCTATGTACTTCCTTTTATCCGATTATCGGTATTTCCTGCAAGAGTCTTCCGTCTAAGAACCGCATCGTATTTTCCGTGGTAGCTGCGTCTTCTTCTGCCACAAAACCAAGATTACAGGTGCAGTGCAAGCCATCCATCCACTGTTGTTTGTATTCCATATGAACTGCGGTCGCCGGTATTTTTATACTGTGACCGTCTGTCTCTGTTTCCTGCCAGATTCCGTTCGTGTCCTGATACCAAATAGTTCTCTCATCCGTGTGATCCGGATGTTCTATTAATTCCAGCCATATTTCCCATGGTTCTATACGCAGCCATCCTTCCCGTTCAAAACGCAGATCTTCCAATGCTGTTTTTCTTTCTTGTCCGATCTCCGTTGTATAAAAAGAAAACCATACCTGATATTTACCAGGCTCTAATATCTTCCAGAGCGTATGGCAATCTATGCTTTTTGGGATTGTGTTTCTTCCACCCGTGTTGATAAATCTCCACAAGTTATCGATTTTCTCTTCTTCGGATATCTCACATGCCATGAGCCTGCCATCTTTATCTGCTGTTTTTTCATCCACTCCAGTCATCTGTAAGAACTGATTCCATCCATCAGCGGCATACTGCAGTTGTCTGGCATATGTTGTTCCGCTTTCTGTCAGTGCCGGGATTTTTTCTTCGCTGTCTGTCTCCAGAAAGCCCGCCTCCTGCAATTTTCGAATGCTCGATTTCCACCTGTAATCCGTCAGATCATGTTCTGTTATGATCATCCTTTTGATCAGCTTTTCTTCGCATCTGCATTTGCGCATCTGGAATATCATTCTCAGGATATCTTTTTGCAGATATTTTTGCTCTTTCTCCATTACTTCATCCTCTGTGTTCTTGTTTTCCGCTTTTGCTTCTGGTTAGTTACTTCAAACCATGTTTTTTCCATTATATTGTTCTTTTTTTAAGTTTGTCAATGCATTTTATCATACTCAGTTATAAAATCCACATAAAAATATCCAAAAATATGTATTACAGTGCCTTTTTCTCACATATTTTTGGATATTCTTATATGTTAATCATCCGTTTCCTTTAATTTTGTCTGGTCTGTTGTCTGGGTATCGATACATACTGCATGAACAGCAAACCGTTTGCTATATCCATTCCCTGTACAGGTGGACAGCGTCAGGATCTTATTGCTTGACTTTGGTCTGATCCCGGTATCAAAATCCGAGTTTTTCACCATCTCGTCAATGAACGTCTGGTATTCTTCCCCCGGCTGATAACCGACTTTATACACATTGCCGCCAACTACTGCATCCTCATAGGAGAAGATCTGATAGCGGTAGGCAGTGCTTTCGGTATAGACCGTAAAGTACTGGTTCTTTTTCCAGAAGCCTTCATCCTTGTATTTCTTCAGACTGCCGAACATACTGCCATTGTTCATGTTGTGTCCGTAAATAATGTTATAAAGGTCGGAAAAATCTGACTGATTCAGTCCTTCCAGAAAGATACTTCCTGCGATGTGTTCATTTCCATGGATATCTTTGCGCAGATATTTTTCGTTGTCCCCGGAGTACACGATAGGATAGTTGATACCAAGCTCATTCTGATCGTCGAACCGTATCCAGCCAATGATGTCCGGGTTTTCTGTTTTTAACTGTTCAAATTCGACTTTAATGTCGGTGTTCCACCAGTCTTTTTTCTTCTGCTTCCCGTCATCTGGTTCGGATTCATCACTGACATATTCTTCGGCAAGTTTTTCATAATCTTTCGTCGACTGCCATCGGTCAATATACGGCGGCAGGATATTCCACAATGCCACACCTATCAGAATTACAGCCAGAAAAATCCATATCAGCCATCTATAAGAATTCTTTTTCTTCATGTCACTCTCCCACTATTGTTAGTTGCATCGAACCGCTATCGTCATTATGGAATGCACCGTCAGAAATGTCAATCCTTTTCTTCACAATGTTTATCCATTGTTTGTCTTCCATTTTTCCTGTTCATCTACGATATCGTAGCCCATATCAAGCATATCTAAAACTTTCGAATCACTGACAGTCCCATCTACTGGAACTGCCAGCCAGTGTTTCTGATTCATGTACTTTGCCGGAGCAAGGTGATACATTTCGATATAATTGCTTATCATATCTGACTCTGCCTGAACTTCCATGATTGACATTACAGATTCGTCTGATTGATAAAAAATAGCATAGGGAATGTTGTTTCTCTGGTTTTTAAAGATTGTGATCTGCTTTCCATTTTGTGTGATTCTCTCCGGGTTGGCTGGATATTGCTTTTTGATGTATTCGAATATTTCTTGTTGATTCATGAGAGGATTCCTTCTTTTTCACTAGTTCTTCTTTTTATTTTGTCGCAATTTTCCCCAGATTACAAGTATAATTTTTTATCTCTCCAATTCCATCAATTTATCACCCCATATCCCATGATGGAGGCATAATCCATCGCATAGTTTCTCTGCCGTACCTGATCACTGGAGTTTCCTTCCACTGTGTAGACTCTTCCACCTTCACATTTCTCTACGATTCCTACATGGTCCGAGTTTCCATCATGATCCCAGTCAAAAAAAATGATCATTCCGGCTGTCGGGGTTGTTCCACCACTCTGCCACTTATTCTTTCCCTGAAACCAGGACACTCCATCACGGCACAATGAGAACTTTGGAACATTCCCACTTGCTATCAGACCGCTTTGATCTGCACACCAGCTCACAAAACAGGCACACCATTCTACTCGGCTGTCGAACCCATACCAGCTCCAGAACTTCTGGCCGCCGCTGTTTCCGATCTGCCCCATTGCCACCGAGACAATCTGCTGATTTCCAAACAAACCAGCAAACAGGCTGCCGCCGGAATAATACCGCATCACATGGGGAACGTATTCAGGATCTCCGTAACTGCTCCATCCATGCGAAGCTGCCTGCTCCTGTGAAAATTGTAAAGCATTGGCTTCTGTGTATCCGCCTCTTTGCAACGCCCATCCTATGTATCCGTTTCCGTAGTTATATCCCTGCCATGCAAGTTTTAACTTGTCCATATCCTGTGGACTACTACATCCTGCCTGACTGATACAGTCTGCAAAGGTCTTTACTCCAACCTCTATCGAATAATCCGGATCAGTAATAGAACCAGGAGTGTGTGGGAATCTTGTATTATATGGACTTTCCGAACACTGCATCGGGTCTGTTCCCCTGCCTCCAGATTCCTGCATCATGATGGCCTGTATCGCAGACACATATTCCGGAATGCCGTATTGGGATGCATACTGCTGTATCACAGAAGTATACGCAAGCACTTCTTCACTTAGGGATTCGGAGCTTTCCGAACTACTGCTGAAAGCTGCTCCTGCAATGATTCCCACAATCAGAATAAATACCAGAAGAAATGCACCACCTCCGGCAGCAATCCATTTTCCCATTTTTTCAAGAGCTACTACCCCTTTTTGAATCGCTGCTGTAATTCCCTGTACGGATAACTTTGAACCCTTTCCAGTTACCTGAAAGACTGCTTTTCCACTTTCTGCCGATGCCTGTGCTGATTTTCTTGCCATCTGGACTACTCTTGCTTTCTGCATCGCCTGAAGGCTCTTTTCCACCTGCTGTTTCTGCATGGATGCCTGTGTTTTTATTTTCTCCTGAGACAGCCCGGATACTTTTACCACTCTCGGTGCTGCTTTCACCTGTCGTTTACTGTTCTCCTTGGCAAGTGCTGTCTGTTCCGGTTTCACCTTAATTAATGTCTTTCCGGTTTCTGCCCCCTGCTCCATTGCTTCTTCGGCAGCTTTCACTTCTTCCTGTCTGCTTTTTCTTTCCTTTATCTTCCGATAAGTCACTCCGGCAAGTTTTTTTCCACCTTGATATGTGGTTTTCCCCACCGTTTTTCCTGCCACACTCGCCGCCCTGTACTGTACGGATTCTATTTTTTCAGCACCATACTGTGTCAGGGATTCTGATTGGCTGCCAGTTTTTCCCGGTAGTTCCCTCGGTTTTTCTTTTGCCTCCAGTACCGTCTGGCGAACCAGCTCTTTCGGAAGCCGGGCAGCCGGATTACGAATCTTCGGATTCTTATCCCTTACCCGTTCCTTGATATCTCTCATCCGGTCACCCTCTTTCCGTATCTTTTATCTCATCGGGCTGTGTCCCGGTGTTTCTTCTTTTCCTGCTGTTTCTGTAACTGTTCTACTTTTCGGATGGCTTCATTTACCAGTGGATGCTCATTGTAGTATGGCACAAGCTCCAACAGTTCCCTGTCTTTCGCAGATAGTGGCAACGGATATTCCAGATCCGAGTAAAAAGAGTCTGGATCATGGATGGAAAATTCAATAGCCGGACACATATTGGCAGATGTTCTACAATACTTCTGGTACTTTTTATATGCCTCTTCCAGCGTTCTGCATTTTCTATATTCTCCTAAATCATGGAACTCACCGCACTCTGCAGCATAAAAAGTTATCGT
>ERZ809152.358-NODE-358-length-25086-cov-3.356957_pt1 | contig 25086 bp, 19 predicted proteins | sample MGYA00520518_ERZ809152 | MGnify/ENA primary metagenome ERZ809152 (study PRJEB31570, sample SAMEA3212996) | Homo sapiens | biome: human-gut; feature: human gut; material: fecal | place: Sweden | collected 2011 ...
ACGGGAAGCTCCAGCTTGAGGGCGGGAAGGCTTACTGTGGCTGTCTGCTTTTTCCCTGAGGATTCATATAAACGAAGCAGATAGCAGTCATTTGCCGTTCCTTTGCGGAAAGCGCCCAAAACCACCGCCGGATTATCCACCAGAATCACGGGGTTTCCCTTTTCCCCTTCCCCGGAAGGGAAAGCCGGCACCGCCATGGGTTTTTCCTGGAACACTACAGCTTCCCGGGTTACGAATTCCCGGCGTTCCTCACTGTCTCCTCCATTGATTTCAAAGGCAAAGCTTCTTTCCCCCTGATCGATATAGGGGAGGAAACGATCCTGGACAAGCAGGGGCCTGTCTCCGATCGGGTGGGCGGAATATACGGCGGAATGCAGGAGGGATATACGCATGGCGCCTTCCATAAAGTCCACGCCATAGTTTCCCTGGTTAATCACAGTCAGGGCGCGCTTTTTGTTCTTGTCAAAGAAGCCGCACCAGCGGTGGAACACCTTTTCTTCCCCGTCGCTTCTGTGCTCCATCACACCATAGGCTGTCTCTGCGAACGGTATCGCTTCCTTCAAAACGGTAGGAATTTCCCATTTCAGGAAAGCGCCTTTTTCCGCCCAGTTCACACGGATTTCCACCCGGAGCTTCGTTCCCCTTGCAGGCAGGATGTAACGGATGCATGCCTGGGAATGACCGTATTCCATGACCGCTTCCACCACTCGTTTTACCGGCCCGTCTTCCACAATGCGTACGCTGGGTATGAGGCAGCCCGCCGATCCGTGCCTTTCATTGGAGGTGCCGGAATAACGGCTTCCTTCCTCTTTTCCCATCAGACGGAATCTTCCCAGCTCTTCCCGGTAGCTGTGCCTGTTCATCCCCCATGGATCACAATCCGTCTTCATCACCACCAGGGCGCCGGAGCCTTCCCGGAGGTATTCCTCCCCGTCCACCTCGTAAGAATCCAGAAGGCCTGTTTCCGGATTGATCCTCACACGGATCCTGTCGTTGGAATAACGGCAGGCCTCTTTTATATGCTCTTCCTCCAAATTGGCCGGATTTCCGGGCTTTTTATCCACCATTGTTATCCGTGCCGAGAAGCGGTTCATGCAGGAGGGGTCCAGCACCGCGTGAAAGGATACTCTTTTGCGCCAGTCCAGATTCATGTTGCATGCTTCTTTCTCCACCTGGCTTTCCAGAATCTGTCCGTCCCTGCTGATGACAGGCAGGGAATAGGATTCACTCCAGTTCTGGTTGGCAAGCTGGAAATCGCAGGAAAAAATGCCTTCCACAGGAAAAGGATGAGGATTATAAATCAGAATCGGATATTCTCCTTCCTCCGCCTTCTTTTCTCCGGAAAGCAAGGCAAAAAATGCTCTGCGCTTCCAATAATTTAATATTTCCAGGCTGTGATCCAGCATCTGAAGGCTCGCTTCCTCCACAGACTGTATGGAAGAACCCGGCAGGATATCGTGGAATTCACTAAACAGCAGGGATTCCTGGGCTTCCTTCAGTTCCTTCTCAGGATAGGGAAGGAGTCCTCTGAGGGCCGCCTGGGACAGCATTTTTTCCACGGCAGAAAGCGTTCCTTCCGCCTCCCTGTGCTTTTGCTTCACCCGGATTTGCGAGGTATAGCAGCCTACCGCCCAGGAATTCAGATCCCTTTCCACTCTCGGCTCTTCTCTGCCTGCCGCCTTCGCGGCTTCACGTCTTTGCGCAAAATAAGCCTCCGGCGTGGAATGGATCAGATTCCATTCGCCGGTGCGCTCCTTCAGCGCCTTCAGTTCCTCCAGATCCACCCGGGACGGACCGCCGCCGTGGTTTCCCACACCCCAGAGCATACAGCCTGCCAGCGGCTGCTTTTCTTCAGGCTTCCTGTTCTGGGCATCCATCCATTCTTCCACCTTTTTACCGGCTTCTCCCATAAGGTTTCCGTATGTATCCGCTCTGTGGGCCATGATTTCGGAGCCGTCGAAGCCCACCCAGATGAAATCATCCGCCGGCAGGGGGCAGTCCCCTTGTCCCGGACGGCAGAAAAGATAGGAGTCAAACCCGGCTTTTGCCATGAGCTGTACCAGCCCCCTGCTGTGTCCGAAGGGATCGAAATTAATGGCGGTTGTGGGCTGTTTTCCGAATTTTTCCCGGAAATATTCCCTTCCGGTTTCCATCTGCCGGATAAAGGATTCTCCGCCAGGCATATTGCAGTCGGGCTGCAGATACCAGCCGCCCATGATATGCCACTTTCCTTTCCTTACCAGCTCCTGAATCCGGGTAAAAAGCTCCGGTTCCATCTCTTCGATCCATTTGTAAACCACCACTTCATTATGGTTGAATACAAGGCCGTCATATTCCTCGCAGAATACGGCTGCCATACGAAAGGTGGAAATGGCGGCTGATATCCCTTCCTCCATGTCCCACAGCCACACCGGGTCAATGTGGGCATTACAAATTAAATGCAAATCCTTCATCTGAATCCTCCCTGTTTCCTTATTCAAATTCTATCACATATTCCTCTCCCGGCAATACTTCCAGAGTGAGGGACTTTTGTCCGCAGCCTTCCATTTCCGTGCCGTTTCTCATCACCCTCTTCACCGGAGTGTCATCTTTCCAGCGCAGGGTGAGCGTTTCTTCACAGCCCGCCTTCAGAAGTATGCGGCGGATCGAATAGTCTTCTCTTTCCGACGTGATCCTGTGTCCGCCTTCCACAGCCAGTTTCCGGCAGCTGCAGGTCTTCCATTCATCCGGCATTCCCATCTGCACCCAGATGGTATCCTTTGCCCGGTGGACGAACATTTCACAGAGGGCTGTCGGGATGAAGAATCCGGATTCCAGAGTGAAGGCATCGGAGCTTTCTCCTGCATTGGTATCGGAAATACGCAGGATTCCATTTTGATAAGGATCCCCGTTTACCGTGAAGGAATTCCGGGAACGGAATACCATACAGTACAGCTCCAGCATGGTCCGGGACATGTTTCCCCTTCCGCAGCGCGCCGCCATGATGCCCAGGTATGGACAGGAAAATGCGGCAAATTCCAGGAATCCCTGGTTTATGGCCGTATCCAGGGAACGCTGTGCAAGCTCGTTATGCGCCTCTTCACACAGCGGATAAATCGGATACAGATGGCAGAAATGGCGGTGGGATGCAAATACGTCCACTCCGGCATAGACCGGCAGACCTTTTTCATTCGTCTTCACAGGAACCAGCCTGTCGCTCCAGGCAAGCCATGAAGCGCCGTCCAGCTGTAGCTTCTGCGCATAGCCGTTCATTTTCCGGCACAGGTAATGGAGACAGGAAATGGTAAAGGTGGCGTCATCCGCCATGAACATATGTCCATCCCTGTCCACCTCAGGGGAAGTGGTAAAAGGGATGTGCAGACAGCCGTCTTCTTTTTCTATAGCAATCCCCTGATACAGGTGGAGCACCTTTTCAATAAACGGATAAATCTTATCCCTCAGAGTGTCCTCCTCCCGGCTGTACTCATAAAACCATGTAAAATCCACCGCCACAAATAATTCCGGCCCTAAAAGGGAATTCCAGTAGCACCACTCGGAGGCAGCTCCTGTGCCGTCCGGGGCCATCATCGTGGGGATGTGGATGGCATCCTTTATGCCGAACAGCTTATACGCCCTTTCCATAAACCGGGGCACCGCTTTGCTGTAATAATCAATATACGGCCGAACCAGCTTCACATTTCCGGTTTTATAGGCGGGCCAGTAGCAGGACTGCACATTCAGATCATTATGCAGATCCCCGAACCAGGCAGGCATCCGGTTATTGGGGTTCCATACCCCCTGCAGCGTCACCGGAGAAGAATCCTCCCTTTCGTTGCAGTAAAGCTTGTACATCTCCTGTTCAAAGGCTTCCTGAAGGCGTTCATTGGGTACTTCCACGGCGAAACCGTCCCAAAAGGTTTTCCAGTCGAGGCGATGTGCCTCCAGATAGGAATCCCTGTTATCCAGATAATCCTGCACCAGTTTTGTTCCGGCCGCCGCCATGTCGGCTTCTTCCGTCTGATCACCGGTTTCAATGCTCACTGCCAGGAACAGGCCTTCCGCTTCCCTGGAATGCTGTGCTTCCATGGAATGCTGGGCTTCCATGGAACGCTGTGCTTCCATGGCATACTGGGCTTTCTTGGAACGCTGTGCTTCCATGGAATACTTCGTTTCCCTTCTCCCCGCGCTCAAAACAGCGCTCCGGCTGCCGCCGAAATGCTGCCTGACAGTGACCAGCCCGTTTTCTTCCGTCTGTATGCAGGGCTCGTAATGCCAGTCCTTAAGGGGCTTCAGGCGGGGGGAATCCAAATCCCAGCCCAGGGCTTTCACTTCCAGTTCTCCCGCCCCTTCTCCATAAAGCGTTATCCCCAGCACATTGACACAGGAATCCAGCCAGATTTCCCCTTCGAATACTTTCCCATCCTTCATTTCCAGGCGCAGCCCGGTTCCGGCTTCCAGCATATCCGTTTCCGCAAGGAAAGAGGCAATCTCGCCGGGCAGGCTCAATTCCACGGCAAGGGAGGGCAGTCTCGTCCTTCCGATATTATCTCCGAAAATATCGGTCCGTTCCACATAGCGGGGATCTCCCGCGATAAATTCCTTCTTGTGGGCCAGTATCTCCTGAAAATCCGCCTTCGGCATATCCGGAAGGGTTTCCCTAAGTTCCCATAATCCAACGTGATCCACAGAGATACACAGCTTTCCGTTCTGTACATACAGCACCGCTCCCATTTTCCCATTTCCCCAGAACGGGCCTTCACAAAACTGGCAGGGGATCCTGTCCAGCACCATTTTTTTATTCATATACGTTCCCTTTTCCTGTTCTTATTCCGGTTCGTAACTGATCCGTACCTTCACAGTTACTCCGTTTCTTCTTCATTCAGCTTGCGGAACTCATTAGGCGTCATCCCCTTTATCCGCTTAAATGCGGTACGCATCACATACACGCTGTTATATCCGGTCTGCTCCGCAATTTTTTCCATGGTATAGCCTTTCTTTAAAAGGCCGCATACCTTTTCGATCCTCATCTTTTCCAGATAGGTAGCGAAATTTTCCCCGAACAGCTCCTTGAACAGCTTGGAAAAATAGGTGCTTGCGTAACCGAAATCATCCGATATCTTCGTCAGCCCCATATCGCTGTCCATATAATGGTCACAGATATATTGCTCAATCTCCTCCATCTGACGGCTGCTGCTTTCTTTATTCACCGCCTTCACCATATCGCAGATATATTTAAACATGCTGTTGATATGGTTAAACCGCAGGAGGATATCATTTTCCCGGTTCAGCTGCTCCAGCTGGCGGTAAATCTCCTCTTCCTCAATCTCAACCCTGTCATTCAGGCTGTGCAGCGCCTTGAACACCGCACACTGCAGATCATTCACCAGGAAATGCATCATGGAGGGGCTGATATTCCGGGAAAGCACATTCACCTGATACACTTCACTGAGCTGGACATGCATGCTTTCCGCATTTCCCGTACGCACCGCATTCACAAGACGCTCCTCCAGCGTCACGGGAAAATAGTAGAATTCCTTGCTGTCCTGGTAATCCTCATAAAATACCACCGTCTTTCCTGAGGAATCGCCGAAGGTCAGCATTTCACATACCTGGTCATAGGCTTTGCTGATTTCCGTCAGTTCCCTGCAGATGGTGCTCACCGCGATACGCACCTTGACGCCGAATTCCTCCCAGAAGGTTTCCGTGATTTTCTCCAGCTTTTTCTGGAATCCGGCATTGGCCGGCTGGAAGCCGCCTTCCATGGTACAGATTACGACGCTGCTGTCCATATCGGTATCACACATATACTTATCCCCTGCAAGCAGTGAATCCAGGCTCTGCTGCAGCACCTGCTTATAGACTACGGTTTCTTTCGCATAAAGCTCCACATCCGCGGAATCCCCCCTGCCCACGAGAAAGGCGATAACCAGCATCCTCTTACCCTTAAGATTTATCCCGTAATCCTCCAGGCTCTGTAAGCTCACCCCTTCGCCTCCATGAAGCAGACGCTCCAGAAGCAGGGACCTGGTAACGGGCTTCTGCCGGATAATGCTCTCCTGCAAATCGGTATTATTATCGATCAGCTGCTTCAGGGAATTGGAAATATACTCCATTTCGTCCCCTTTCAGCGATTCCTTGTCCTCCGCACCCATGCTGAACAGCATCTGCAGGATACCATCTATCCTTCTTCCCCTTTTCCAGGAAACGAGCAGGATGCTGCCTATGCCTACAAACAGCACCGCCGTCATCAGCAGGATCAGCTTCTGCTGGTCACGATTGATCTGCAGGGTGATATATTCCTTGGGAAGCACGGAAATATAGGTCATTCCCAGATGATCCGAATCAACGCGTATGACCTCCACCGTCTTTCCGTTCAATTCTATTTCCTGGATTTCCTGTCCGTTATCCAGCACAGAGGAAGGCACTTTTTCAAAGCTTCCGTCCGCCGCCGGTACCGTCAGAATGATCTCCTCATTCGTCTCGTCCAGAAGATATGCCCAGCCATCCTGGGAAATATAAGCATCCCTCATCAGATTTTTGATCCCTTCGGAACGGATGGGGAAAATCAGGTTCCCCTTTACCCCGCTGTCCGTCACAAGGGACTGGACAAAAAGAATCCTGTCCTCTACGGTACCGTTTTGTTTGGTCTTCTTTTCCGGGAATAAATGGCCGGTATAATGGCCTGTCATCAGCGCCTTCCATTCCTCCCAGGACATGTCTCCATACTGAAAAAAAGCATTCCAGGAATCCTGGTATAAATAGACTCTGTTCGGGGAAATGACCATATCCGGCTTCCGGAAAAGCACATAATATTCCTCCACAAAGGTCTGGATCTGCATGGCGGCCATGTACTCCTGGGCATAGGTTATCTTGGAAATTTCAATTTTCTTGCCTTCCTCGTCCATCTGCGTGGCTATATAACGGATGTTGCTGTTTCCTGAAATTCTCGCTGTAATCGTATTGATTTCCCTGAAATTGTTATCCAGCGTATCCATGGTGTGAGCCATGTTGGAATGAACGCTGGCGCAGATATTCTCCCGGGTGGACACGGCCAGATTTTCCAGCATCACAATATTTATGATCAATGGCAGTAAAAAAATTGCCAGATAGGTAATAATTAACCTGATATATACTTTCCTGTATTTCATTCGGGGCCCCCTCTTATGGCATATCTGCACAGCATCCCAAACAGTAACTGAACACACGGCAGCAGGACAATTATAGCAGTTTCCGATCATAATAGAAAGCCAGTTTTTTACCGTAGCCGGATCGTTTTTATTTCAAAGGAATGGAACATAAGAGTAATACCTCCCTCCTCTATGGAAAGCTCCTGCTGTGCCTGTTCCATCATGTCGCAGAGGAATGCCCTCCTGCACCATGCAGGCAGCTGTATTTTGGCTGAAACTGCCGCTCTTTCGGCCTCATACAGACGCAGTACCACATCTGTGCTGCCGTCTTCCGCAGGCTTCATCGTATCAACGATAATATTTTTCCGGTCGGTCCTTACGGTATCCATCTCCGGCAGTCTGCCGCTTCTTACCGGCGGCTGTACATTCAGCTCATAGCCCTGGCGCACCACATCGCTTTCCGTGAAGCTCCCTTCCCATGCATAAAAAGCATAGGTGAATTCCTGTATTCCGTTATCCGCTCTCATCTGAGGGCTGGAGGGCGCACGCAGGAGGGTCAGCTCCAGGGAATTTTCCTCCATACTGATTCCATATTTCCCGTCATTGAGCACGGCCGCCCCATGGGCCTCATCACAAAGGGCCGTATATCTGTGGTTGCATACCTCAAACCGATCCTTGTCGTATTCCCTGGAACGGTGTGCAGGTCTTTCCACAAAACCAAACTGTATCTCATTTCTTGCCGTTTCCGCATGTACCTCTACAGGAAAAGCCGTCTTTAAAAGCCTGTGAAGCTCCTGCCAGTGGATCCGGGTATGGAATTCAAGGCGTTCCTGCCCTGCCGCCAGGCTTATAGTCTGGGTAAAGGAAGAATTTCCTATTTTTCCGCAGACCTTTAATACAGCCTCCAGCCCTTCCGCCTTTCTTTCCATCCGAACATCCCTCACTCCGTCAAGCTCCATGTCCCGATAGCACGCATCGATATCCCAGGCGTCAAAATGCCGCGGAATATCCTTAAACAAACGCAGCCGGTTCATCGGCCCTGCCGCCATTTCCCTTCCTGAGCTTTTCAGGACATAGGAATCCACCTGTCCCAGAGCATTGATCCGGGCAGAAATCCTGTCGTTTTCCATTTCATATCCGGTTTCCGTCCGGCGCACAGCCGCATACGCCTTTCTGTACTGACTGTCAGACGCCTCTTGTCCTGCTGCATTCTCCGCTGCTGCATAAAGTGTCATTCCATTACCGGCAGGCAGTTCAACCAGCGCCTTGTATCCTTCCTCCATATGCTGCACGTACACCCGTTTCCCATCTTCTGTCACCGCACCATTCCGGAATTCTTCCGGCAGGGTTATCAGGGCCTTTCTGGGAAAAGAAAGGGAGTTAAAAATGGTAACCGTACCGGCATCTCCGGAATCCTCCAGCAGAAAATCCAATGCCTGTCCCAGCATTTCCTGTGATTCTTCCAGAATCCTGAGGAATGCCTTCCGGGCTTCTTCATAAACCCGGGCGATAGAGGAGCCAGGAAGGATATCGTGGAACTGCTGGAATAAAAGCAGCTTCCAGAGACTGTCCGCACGGCTTTGATCATATACCATGCCCTTCTTCCCCGCCAGGGCGCTCCACCACTCCATTTCGCGCAGGGCCAGCTCACATGCCCTGTTGTATTTCTTTATTTTGGCCTGAGAAGTGTAGGTGCCTCTGTGGGAGCTGAAATAAAGCTCACCTGTATAGGTGTGTCTTGGTCCCCCCTGTTCTTCCATGAAATGAAAAAATTCCTTCGGAGAACCCATTTTCATTCTGGGGCTCCCTTCCAGATCCTGCTGCCTGCGTATATATTCCAGATGATCCCTGGACGGGCCTCCGCCGCCGTCTCCATAGCCAAAGGGCAGCAGGAACGCCTTCAGATCCTCCTTCTGGCTCCTGTTCTTCCACACGTTTCCAATCTCCTCCGGATCCGTCCGGTAGGTATAGCTGGTCGGCAGGAAGGATACCACCTTTGTTCCGTCCATCCCCTCCCATGTAAAATAATGATAGGGGAAACGTTCCCCGTCATTACAGCACCAGAATATTTTCTGTGTCACCAGATATTTTACGCCGAAGCCTGCCAGGATTTGTGGAAGCGCCGCGCAATAGCCAAAGGTATCAGGCAGCCAGAGCACATCGCTTTCCGCCCCCAGGACCTCCTTATAGTACCTCTTGCCATGCAGCAGCTGACGTACCAGGGATTCTCCTCCGGTGAGATTGGTATCCGGCTCCACCCACATGGCCCCGTCAGCAATCCAGTTCCCCTTTTTAATTGCATCCCTGATCCTTTCAAATAACTCCGGATAGTGAATGCGGCACATTTCATACAGGGCCGGCTGGCTCTGGATAAACCGGTATTCGGGATATTCCTCCAGAAGCCGCAGCTGGGCTGCGAAAGTCCGCTCCGCTTTCCGTTCTGTTTCTTCCACCGGCCACAGCCAGGCCAGATCCAGATGTGCATTTCCTATTGCCCAGAATAAAGGAGCTGTGGTTCCGTTTACCGCCTCCATTACCGGCTTCAGGGCATCCGCCGCCTCCCGGTAACAGGCCAGACGGGCATCCCCATCCTGTTCAAAATCAACAATGCGGGTGAATTCCTTCAGCGCTTCCGCTGCCTCTGCCGCCCGCAGAGAGCTCTCCTCCAGCACCTTCAGCAGCTTAAAAAGCGTCGATACATCCATGTACAGCTGATAGGCTTCTTCCCGCCAGATCCCATAGGTACATCTGCCGAGCGTACGTCTGCTTCCCTCCGTCAGACTGCTCCAGCTGCTTCCCGGCAGGACAGGCCCTGTGGCACAATAGCCTGTTTCACAGTTGGGAAAATCCTGTCCCGCATAGGTTTCCATGCAGATCTGATAAACATCTCCTGCATCAGCACAGCGGGAAATGGTATTATCCACCATATAGTGATGGGGTTCTTCAATCCAGTCCGCACGATAGGTTCCGAATTCTCTTCCGTTTACAAACAGACAGGATTCTCCTCCCGGCTTAAGATCGAGGACAATACGCTGTCCCTGCGCCTTTTCCGGAAGCCGGAACGTTCCCCTGAACCAGCAATATTCCCAGCATTCTCCCCAGGTATAGCCCGGCTGTACCGGCAGCAGCTCCAGGCTCTCCAGTTCTTTTGGAGAAAGCTTTTCTTTTGTCCGGAATGCCTCCCAGGAGATTTCACCCAGTTCCTCATAGAAATCCTGCTTCAAGGTACGTATCCAATGTGCCAGCCTGTCTTCCCATTCTCCACTTAACATTCCCATAGTTCAATTCCTTTCGGAAAAGGCGCGCCTTTTCAAGCGCGCCCTTTTCTTATTTCGGTTATTGTTGTGCTGCGTATACATCATATGCTTTCTGATATAAGCTCACATATGTTTCCACATCATATTTTTCCAGAGCTTTCAGATAGGAATCCCAGTCCTTTTCCACGCTCATTTCACCGGTTGCGAACTGTGCGATAGAGGTTTTTACATATTCTCTTAAGGATGTCTGGATGGTTGTAAAGGTTTCCGAATCCGTATCATCCTCCAGGAACAGGTTTTTAGGCAGGTATTCCGGGTAGAAATAAGGAACAACTTTGGCTGTTTCATCAAAAAGCCTTGCTTCATAGGAATCCGGAACATACATGTCCTCCGGTCTGGGAGCCATGGAAGCACGGAACTCAGCCAGCTGGTTCATCAGGCCTGACCAGAAGGTGTTTTTCTGATAAGCATCATCTTCATTGGAAGTAAATCCGGGTTTAATCCAATAAACTGCTTCGGTTCCCTGAAGGATGGATTCCGTAGGAGTATCCAGTTTTCCCCAGTAATTTCCTTCTTCTCCATACATCTGTACCATGGAGGATTCATCTCCCATAAGGAAATCACCAACTTTGAAGGCTGCCTCCACATTTTCACATTTATCGGTAATGAACCAGCTGAAACCATCGGTCATATCCACATAATCCTTATGAAGCTGCCATCTTGCGCCATTGGGGCCTTCCGCAGGAATCATTGCCGCGGTCACTTCATTCAGATGAGCATCATCCAAATCAATACCCATGGCGAAATGATCTGCCGTATAGCCGAATACCAGATTTTTATCGGAACGGATCACCTGCTGCATCTGGTCAGAGGTCTGTGTAAAGCAGGTAGGGTCAATCAGGCCAAGTGTGTACAGCTCATTCAGGTAAGCAAGACCCTGCTTGAACTCTTCCGTATTACAGGAGAAAACCACTTTTCCGTCTTCTACATGAGAGAGAGTATCCTTATCAACAGGTACAAAGGAATTGAGGAGGTACCATTCCAGCTGGCAGTCCCAATCCTTGCTTCCTGTCAGCGGGATTTCATCGGCTTTGCCGTTGCCGTTATAATCGCTGTTCTTTACCGCAAGCAGAACGTCCTTCAGTTCTTCTGTGGTCTGGGGTTCTTCCAGTCCCAGAGCCTCCAGCCATTCGGTGTTATACCAGAGCTTGGGATATGCCTGGCAGTGATAACACTCATTCGCGGTTACAAAGCCGTAGATATTTCCGTCCGGCGCATAAGAAAGCTGTTCATACTGCGGTCTGGCTTCAAACAATCTCTTCATGTTATCGCCATACTTATCAATGTAATCATTGATAGGGACAAAAATTCCTTCCTTCGCAAATTTCACCATTTTCTGCTTGTTCATGCCATAGCAGATAACATCCGGGTATTCCCCGCTGGACAGCATCAGGTTCAGCTTGGTATCCGCATCCGCCTTCTCAGAGGGCAGCTGGACAAATTCAATGTTTACGCCTGTATTCTCCTCAATATATTTGATGGCATAATTGGCGTCGGAGTACTCTCCCTTTTCATTCATGGATACTGCTACCGTAATTGTAGGGCGTTCCTCTTCCCCGGCGCTCTGTGTTGTTCCTTCCCCTGTACTGCCTGTTGCCTGGCCGGAAGATGAATTTCCGCCGCATCCGGTGAGGAGCAGGGCTGCCGTAAGGCCTGCCGCCACAAGTTTGGTTCCTAAATTTTTGCGTTTCATACGCTACCTCCCATTTTTTCATTGTTTTATGATTAACCCACCGGAAAAAGTGATACTCGCCTTCGGTGAGTGAAACATCCTGTTAATCTGTATTATCTTTTCTGTCTGTTTGTCCTATATCAGCCCTTGATGGAGCCCATCATGATACCTTTCACGAAATGCTTCTGAATCAGAGGATACAAAAGCAGTACGGGAACGGAAGAAACCACAATCAGGGAATACTGCAGCAGCGTTTTCAGTTCCTGGCGGTTCATCTGCTCCGCCAGATTCATATTAATGCCGAAGCTGTCGCTCATGACCAGGATATTGCGCAGGGTCATCTGCAGCGGCTGCTTGGCGGAATCATTGAGATAAATCAGTCCTGAAAAGAAATCATTCCATTTTCCTACCGCATACAGCAATACCATAACCGCGATAATAGGTTTGGAAAGAGGGAAAACCATGCTTGTGAAATATTTCCAGTCGGAACAGCCGTCAATGGATGCACTTTCGTAAATTTCCAGAGGAATGGAACTCTGGATATAGGTCTTGGTGAGGATAACGTTCCATACTCCCATGGCCGAAGGAATAACCATAGCCCAGAACGTATCGATCAGGTGCAGCTTGCTCACCACCAGATAAGTAGGTATCATGCCGCCGCTGAAAAACATGGTCACTGTGAACAGAAACATCACCGGCCCGCGGATTTTCAAATCCACCCTGGACAGAGGATAACCGGCGAACAGAGTCAGCGTAACACTGATAATCGTTCCCACCAGCGTATATTCCACGGAATTGATAAAACCACGCAGGATACTGGGTGACTGGAAAATAGCCTTATACCCTACCAGCGAGAAATCCACCGGCCATAAAAATACCTTGCCTGAGGAAACTGCACTGGGATCACTGAATGAAGATGCCAGGATAAACATGAGGGGAACCAGGATAACTATCATTATTATTATCAGCAGTACCCACACGGATGCGGTAAGTATCCTGTCCGGAAGACTGTGATAAAGCTTTACTTTATTTTTGGGATTTTTCCTGCTTTTTGCCGTTGTACTCATTTCCTCTCCTCCTACCACAAACTTGTTTCGCCAAACTTCTGGGAAAGCTTATTGGCGGTGAACAAGAGTATAAAATTGACTACCGAATTAAACAGTCCCACTGCTGTGGCAAAGGAATACTGCAGATCCTTCATACCACGCTTAAATACGTAGGTGGAAATAATTTCGGATACCGGCAGGTTCAAAGTATTCTGCATGAGGTAGATTTTATCAAAGCCCACTCCCATAATACTTCCGATTGCCATAATCAGCTGAATGGTGATAATCGGCTTCAGGGCCGGAAGCTCTACAATACGGATTCTCTGCAGACGGTTTGCCCCGTCAATCAGGGATGCTTCCACCAGGGACTGATCCACATTGCCCAGTGCCGCGATATATATAATAGCGGAAAAACCTGTTGTCTGCCATACACCGGACCAGACATATATATGACGGAAGTAAGATACTCTGCCCATAAAGTCCACCCGGTTCATACCCAGGAATTCCAGAATGGTATTAACAATACCGATATTCAGATGCAGACACTGCAGTACAATACCTACCAGAACTACTGTGGATATAAAATAAGGAGCATAGGTAACGGTCTGCATGAACTTTTTAAACCGGTCATTTCCTATAATATGTAAAGCCAGTGCCAGGATAATCGGCGCCGGGAATGTAACAATCAGCTGGTAAAAGCTGATGATTAACGTATTCTTAAGAAGCATTCCGATATCGGGGCTTCCGAAAAACTGTTTGAAATACTTCAGTCCCACCCACGGGCTCCCAAGAATTCCCTTCCTGAAGGAGTAATCCTTAAAGGAAATTATAATACCTCCCATCGGTACATAACAGAATATCAGGATGTACAGAACCGGAAGCAGCAGCATAAGATACAGCTGCCATCTTTTTCGGAAATCCTGTCTCAGGCTCCATTTTTCTTTCTTCGTCTTAGCCATCTTCTACCTTCCCTTCTCATAAGATGTAGTCGTTTTGTTAACTTGATTACATAATAGCGAAGGTATTTTATATATCCAAGATTTTATACTTGCCATGGCTGTGAATTCTTGCGAAATGCAGGGAAAGGATTTTTGTGGGAAGGGGGATTCCTTGTGATTTTAGGCGGATTTATGGGGGAAAAGGAAGGATTGGAGGAGGATGCTGTAGATTTGTTACGAAGCAGACAGAGGCTTTTAAAGGAAAAGACATAACATGATGTTATAAAAATAGCGATGTTCCTATCTTTCCATATGGACAGGAGAAATGACGTCTGTACGTCAATCGTTTTATGGTTTCCATGTCGCCGCCTGTCATCAAGCATACCATTTCCTCAGGAGACTACATGATTGCCACGATGACAAGATTTATCTTGTCTTTGTTGATTACGCCGGATAGGAATATAATACCCTGTTCATTTCGTCCCCCTTAATTTTGTTGTTGTTTCACTTTATCAAACCATGATATGACAGGCATTACAAGATATAATGCAATATGCGGAAACCCTTATTTTTAAGCCATTCTTTCGATATGCCCTAAATATTCATGAAAGATTATTTTATAAAGTTTTTATTCTTACAACGAATAATAGGTTGAATAAATTGTATAATTTATAGTATAATAAAAAGAAAAGGGGTATTATTATGATAATTGATACAAAAAGTATTGTTTCTATTACGGAAGCAAATCAAAATTTTTCTAAAGTTGCAAGACTTGTTGACGAACTGGGGTCAGCAGTAATTATGAAGAACAATGTGCCCAAATATTTGGTAATAGAGTTTGTCAAGGCTGATAATCAAGAAAATGCTTCTGATGAATCAGTAATGGCGCTTTCAAGAAAACTGATGGAGGCAAACAAGGAAGCTTATGAGGTTCTTGCTAAATGATTATATTGTCCAAACAACAAATAATATTCATGCACACAGAATTGATTAGACAGACCGGTGGCAGTGATGGAATTAGAGATAATGCTTTATTGGATTCTGCACTGGCTGCTCCTTTTCAAGAATTCAGCGGTCAAGAATTATTCCCCACCATTCAATTAAAAGCAGCCAGATTAGGTTATGGTTTAATCAAAAATCATGCCATGATAGATGGCAATAAAAGAATTGGTGCACATGCCATGCTGATGTTTCTGGCTTTAAACGGTATAGAATTAGAATATACTCAAAAAGAACTCTATACAATTATCCTCAATGTAGCATCAGATAAATGTTCTTTTGAAGAACTCGTAAGCTGGATAACGGCACATCAAGTTTAGAAACCCAAACGGGCAATTTGACAATTTCTTCTGAACGATTAGTTTTCAGTTTTATTGCTTTTACAATAATAAATAAATATTTCCTTGAATAATTTCAATTTACAACTTACAATATAAATATCCGAAAAACTGGAAAAGGAGGAGCATTTATGAACACATCAGAAGCAATACGTGCAAGAAGAAGTATACGGAAATACAAAAAAGGAACAGTGATTCCTAAGGAGCATATCCATCAGATGCTGGAAGCCGCCATGATGGCGCCCAGTGCCTGCAATACCCGTCCCTGGGAATTTGTTGTGGTGGAAACAGAGGAAATCAGGGAACAGATTATGAAGTCTCATCCTTACACTCAGATGCTGAAAACCGCTTCCCTGGCTATCGTTGTCTGCGGCAGGCCTGACCTTCAGGAATCTGTCTGCGCCGGTTTCTGGCCCCAGGACTGCGGCGCTGCTATTCAGAACCTGCTTCTTCAGGCAAAAGAACTGGGTTACGGCACCTGCTGGTGCGGCTGCTATCCGGTTATGGAGCGTGTAAAGGAGCTGCAGGAGATCCTTTCTGTTACCAGCCAGCCACTGGCAGTCATTGCTGTTGGGGAAGCGGATGAAGAACCTGCTGCCAGAGGTTTTTATGATGAAACCAGAGTGAAATTCCTGTAAATTATTATAACACTTCCGGACTTTATTGCCCGGCCAGGTATGCTGACTTTTGGAAAGCATATCCGGTCGGGCAATAAACACCTTCTGTCCCTGCTACGAAAAAGCTATTCATAAGTAAATATTCTATCGTTCAACTTCCTTTCCCCGTTCCGGCTCTCTGTCCTGCCGCAAAATGCTGTCATTGTTCCTCTTGATAACGCCTCATTCCCACCCTATGCATTTGGATATGAGCACACATTTCATAGTATGAACAGTAATAGAGCATATTATTAAAATAGTCAAAATGCATAATCTTGTAAATTTCAGATATACGAAATATAATGGCTGTAGGAGGGAAACAAAATGGATTATTTAACAGCCAATGAAATGGCACAAATATGGAATGTTTCAAGCCGCATGGTGGCTTACTACTGCAAGGCAGGAAAAATTGCAGGGGCAATGAAAAAGGGCAAAACATGGCTAATACCCGCGCACGCTGAAAAACCTGTGGACAATCGGTTTTCTACAAACAAAGTTATCGTTGGTGATAACCCCGAATTGCAGGGAGAACTACATAAAATTAACCGCATGGATTCAGAGAACAATACTGTTTATCGTGCCAATGATATTTATAAAAACCTCGGACTTACGAGGGAAACACTGCGCTATTACGAGGAAATCGGGCTGATAGAGCCACAAAGAAACCGAAACAGCCAATACCGTGAATTTACCTTTGAGGACGTTTCCCGCTTAATGTCCATTGATTTTTACAAGAAGCGCGGTTTTACGCCGCTTGAAATAAAAGAACTTATGGAATCCGGGGAGCGTGACGGTATTACCTCGTTAAGCAGAAAAATAAGCGAGATTGAAAATAATATCCGCATACAGCAGCGTATTCTAAAACGTCTTGCCGAAACAAAGGGTTTTTGTGAGTATACTGCCCTTTCGTCTAAGTTATTCACGGTGAAAGAGCTGCCGTTATATTTGGTGCTTGAAACTTTTGATGCCGTATCCTCCCTTAATGATTACAAGGACAGAGTGCTTGCGTTCATGGATTTGCAGGAGGACGATATTTTATCAAGTCTTGTTCGTGCCGTTACCTTTGACCAAACCGGATATAAAGGGACAAAGATGTGCCTTGTAAGGCGTGCTGTAAAAAAAGTGCAAGCCGGAGAAAAAACATATCTTGAAAGCGGTAAATGTCTGCATACTGTATTGGAAGCAGACAGTCACGACGATTCCATTATGGAAAAAATGTTTTTTGCCGCCTATGGCTGGGCAGAAGAACATAAAGAATCCTTCAAAGGCGTCGTCTATATTTTCATTCGTTTTGTTGAGCTTTCAGGGCATACAGAGCGCAATTTTTACGAGGTGTTTATCCCTTTGAAATAAAGAAAAATCCCCTGTTGACTTGGGGGTTACCACCACCCTTAGACTTATTGGTAAAGGGAGGTGGCTATGATGAATAACACAAAAAAGTATGGCAAGGATTTTACGCTTGTGGTTGTCGGTCAGATAGTATCGCTATTTGGCAATGCAATCCTGCGTTTTTCCTTGCCATTATATTTATTAAGGGAAACAGGGTCATCAACTTTGTTTGGCATTGTGACAGCCTGTTCTTTTTTGCCCATGATTGTGTTGTCACTTTTGGGCGGGGTACTGGCTGATCGTGTGAACAAACGAAATATTATGGTCTGTTTAGATTTTCTGACGGCGGGTGTCATTACGGTATTTTCATGGCTCTTGGGAATAGTCCCCATAATACCGCTGTTTATAACCGTACTCATGCTGCTTTACGGTATTTCCGGCACTTATCAGCCCGCAGTACAGGCGAGTATTCCCGCACTTGTTCCAAAGGAAAAGATACTGTCTGCAAATGCAATCGTGAATCAAATCGGGGCACTTGCAAACTTTATCGGCCCGATTATCGGCGGTATGCTTTACGGAGCGTTTGGAATTGTGATTATTTTAAAGGTTAGCGTTCTATGCTTTGTATTGTCCGCTGTCATGGAGATTTTTATCAAGATACCGTTCCAAAAACAGCCGACACAGGATAAGGTACTTCAAATCGCAGCAGGTGATCTACGGGACAGCATACGTTTTTTGAGAATGGAAAAGCCGCTGTTTGTTCAGATCTGCATTGTAATAGCAGGGCTAAACCTGTTTCTATCCCCCATGCTGACAATAGGAATTCCTGTTATTGTCGTTGACAAGCTGCATTTGACAGACGGGCTGCTTGGACTTACGCAAGGAATGCTTGCAGTTGGCGGTATTTTAGGTGGGTTGCTGACGGTGCTTTTGGATAAAAAACTTACGCCCCAAACAGCATACGTTCCGCTTTTTCTTTGTACTGCCTGTAGTTGCCTTATGGGGTTTGGAATGGCAATTGGTCAATCACCCATGATAAAATATGTCATTCTGTCGGTCACGGGGCTTTCAGTAACTATCTTTACAACCATGTTCAGCATACAAATGCTGGCTGTTGTACAGGCAGAAACCCCGCAGCATTTAATCGGCAAGGTGGTTGCCTGTATCATGACTTTTATCATGTGCGTTCAGCCAATCGGACAGCTTTTGTATGGTTTTCTGTTTGAGTGCCTGCCGAGCCAACCTGTCATTATCATCGGCGCAAGTATGATATCCCTGGTGATTGCCGTGCGCTCAAAAAAGATACTTATAAAATTAGGAGGAAGCAACCATTATGACGAATACAGCAGTGGAAATTCGTAATTTGACAAAGGTATTTGACGGCAAGGAGGTTTTGCGGGGCTGTAATCTAACCGTGCAAAGCGGCACGATTTACGGACTTCTTGGTGCAAACGGCGCAGGCAAGACCACCATGTTTAAGTTAATCACAGGCTTGCTGTCCCCGACCGCCGGAAACATAAAAGTGCAGGGGGAAACATTATCGATTGACAAAAAAGACTTCCTGAAAAAAATGGGGATTTTGATTGAAACGCCCGTCTTTTATGACCATTTATCCGCAAAAGAGAACTTGGAAATTCATTTAAGTTACATGGAACACAGCTTTGAGAAAATCGGGCAAGTATTAGAAATGGTGGGGCTTGGCGATACAGGAAAGCAGCCTGTTTCTAAATTTTCTCTTGGAATGAAACAACGGCTTGCTATCGGACGGGCAATCAGCCACTCTCCGCAAATTTTGATTTTAGACGAGCCAATCAACGGGCTTGACCCTATGGGAATCCGGCAAATACGAAATTTGTTCTTATCTCTGGCAAAAGACGGCATGACACTCCTTATTTCAAGCCATATTCTGAGCGAGATTGAGCATATTGCGGATGTGGTTGGCGTTCTTACGAATGGAAACATTGCGCAAGAGGTGGCTATATGCGAAATCAAGAAACAATACCCGAACGGCTTGGAGGAATATTTCTTTCAGATTATGAGCGGAGGTGCAGAAGCATGAACATACTGAAATTAGAGCTGAAAAAGACAAACATAAAACCTTATTTTCTTTCTGCTATTGCCGTATTCGTGTGCATTATGGGGCTGACATACATACTTGCATGGGTGCCGCATTTGGATTCAGGAGACAAAAATGCAGCTATCCTATTCTCCACCTATCAAGGAATCGCGGCAATCTGTAATGCGATCGCTTTGATGTCTTTTTCGATATTGGCCTCTGCTATGGGCTATCGCTATTTGACAAAAGAATACTGCGGCGTGGGTGCAATCCTCTTATTCAGCTATCCCATAAATCGCAAATCTGTTGTATGGGCAAAAGCGGCGGTAATTTTGCTTTTCATCAGCACCGCAATGTTCTTGACTGAATATGGCGGCTTTCTGATTTTTATCGGGACAGATTCCGTTCTCCAAATGGTAAATGATACCCTGGTACCGGGCGATTTCATGTTAGCGTTTAGAAACGCTTTGGTATTGGTGTGCCTTGCGGACGGTATAGCGTTATGCGCTATCCGAATCGGCTTTATCAAAAAGTCAAATTCTGTAACCATTATTTCCGCTGTTATACTAAGTATGCTTTTGATAAATCCTGTAGCGGCAATCAACGAGCAGTTTCTGCCAGTTTTATTTCTCGCAGCAGCGGCTCTGATTGGAGGTATTCTGCTCACTCTTAATGTCTCCCACAAAGTAAAGCGCATGGAAATATAGTGACAAAGGAGAGCTTATTATTATGAGTCAAAGAAATTTTATCTCAAAAGAAGAATTGAGTATGATGCGGCGTTATTTGTTTTATACCTTTGCAATCGCATGGGGAACAGAATTTTTGCTGATTATGTTGTATCGTTTCAATCTGTTAAGTGAAAACATTACTCTTTTTCTCTATTTTACAGCAATCGGCTTTGGGGCGGGAATGGCTCCCGCTTATGCCGCCTTTATCGTGCAAAGAAAGCAAACAGGCATTAAACTAAAAGCGTTTTGCAAGCAGGTTTTTCATACGTCCAATATGCGAAGAAGCATTATCTTTTTGCTGCTATTCGCGGCGATTCAATTTGCCGCTTGTATCGTACAGGAAAGCTATTTGGGCAATCCGTGGTATTTATTTATCCTCTTTATACCTATGATGATTTGGGGCGGGGGCTTAGAGGAAATCGGTTGGCGGGGTGTTTTTCAGCCTTTGCTTGAAAAACGGTTTTCGTTTTTAGCAGCTGCATTTATTGAGGGTGTGATTTGGGGAGTTTGGCATTTGCCACTGTGGTTCATACCAAACTCCACACAGGGAGATATGAACTTTATTGCCTTTACCCTGTATTGTATTATCTTGGGATTGACCCTTGCGGCTGCCTATCGGCTGACAAAATGCATTTGGGTAACAATCTTAATCCATGCTTGGGGGAACACCGTTTTAGGTGGAATGTATACACTCACTTCTTTGAACAATTCTCCAAGCGTAAAAACGCTTGTTGTTTATGCTTTACAGATAGCAGCCATTATGCTGATATTGTTAATTGATAAAAAACGCCGAAAGTTTTTGCTAAAGTAAAACATGGTGGGTGTATTAAAGCTGCCCTTTTTAAGGATACGGCGGTATCTTAGGAGGTATCGCCGTATGCAGCGGCTGTGGATGGCTTCGGACTTTATTGCCCGGCCAGGTATGTTTCCTTTTTGCGAGCATATCCGGTCGGGTATTTTTCTGCTTATATTGTCATTATTCTTCTGTCCCTATATAATAGCATATATGCATCGACCAAAGCTGACGTATTACCGTCACATTTAAATCGAAAGGGACATTAAAATGGAATTTAACGAAAAGCTGCAGCTGCTCCGTAAACAGAATAATATGACTCAGGAACAGCTTGCCGAAAAACTTTATGTGTCAAGAACCGCTGTATCCAAATGGGAAAGCGGCAAGGGTTATCCGAATATAGAATCATTGAAAAGTATATCCAGGCTTTTTTCGGTAACCATTGATGATTTACTGTCCGGGGAAGAACTGATTTCTCTCGCCGCAGACGAAAACCTGGCTAATATGAATAAATTTTTCACTCTTATTTATGCCATTTTGGATTTTATGATGCTTGTTTTTTTGTTTCTTCCACTTTATGGACAGCAGAATGAAAACATGATTCGTATGGTGAGTCTGTTTTCAAACCCTGATGCGAATGTCCTGACATGGACAATTTATTTTATCTTTCCGATTCTTATGGCAATTATGGGTATTGTACAGCTGATTGCTTCTTATTTTTCATATGAAAAAGGAACGCGCATTATGAGAAACTGCTCTGTTTTCCTGCAGGCCTTTTCTATTATTGTCTTCACTGCTACCCGTCAGCCATATGCAACGGTTCTGCTTTTCCTGTTTTTTATGATCAAGGTTATTCTCCTGATTAAAAGCAGCAAACTGAACTAATTGGTTCAAAACCCGCTTAAAAAGGCCATTGTTACGAAAAGTATCAGGGCCTTTTGCCAATTGTGACATTTGGTTTCTTGTCCTTTCTTACACGTTGACGGATAATCTGCATGCAGGCTGCAAGCAATTTATCACAACTAATGAAAGGAACATTACTATGCCAAAAAGACAAAAAAGACTTTTCATCCTGACAGGCTCTTTATTTCTGCTTTTTATACTCTTTACAATAATAATGAAAACCGTTGATGTAAAACCTGTCGGGCCAAACCAATCCGAAATAGGGCTCGCTTCCATAAATCAATTCCTGTTTAACCATTTAGGTGCGAATTCCATATGGTATAACATCACTAATCTGCTTGGAGTTATCGCCATAATATTTGCGGTTGGTTTTGCCATTTCAGGACTTTGCCAGTTTATTAAAGGAAAAAGTATATCAAAAGTTGATTTCCATCTTTTGTTATTAGGGGCTTTGTATATCCTTGTTATTGCCTTTTATATTTTCTTTGAGTTTGTCATTATTAATTACAGACCTGTTCTTATGGACTCGGAACTGGAAGCGTCCTATCCATCCTCGCATACAATGATTACAATATGCATCATGGCTTCCGCAATGCTGCAATTCCACCAGCAGCTTCACAACAGCAGGAAACGACTGCTTATAGCATCAGACGTCTTTTCCGTTTTAATAATTGCAGTTACGATCATAGGAAGGCTGCTGTCGGGAGTTCATTGGTTCACTGACATCGCTGCGGCCATTTTGCTTTCAGCGGCATTAGTTATGCTGTATTACTCTTTGGTGAAATGGGTGGAGTACATCCACAATCCCGAATAGGAAAAGGCAAGAGGGCGAAAGCTTTTATCGCTTTCACCCTCTCTGTTGTCTGCCAATACAAGCAGACAAATTTATTTATCTTTTATAATTATAATTGATAATACCCTCAGTGCATTAACTACTGCATGGATTACATTATTTCCGCCCTAATATCTTCTATAATCTGCTTAAAAACCCGCTCTCTCCCCACAGATGTATCATAAATCTTAAATCCATAGTTTCTCAACTGCTCCGTCATAACTCGTCCGAACGGGATGGCATCCTGACTGACATACTCTCTTAGTTCATCGTCCTCAAAACCATATGTCCAATCGTCTTCCGTATCATATTTCCTCAAATCGTCGAAGAATTCATCGGCCGTTTTTTTGTTTTGCACCAGCCCTATGAGTATAAAATTGTCTTTCAGATTTTCAATTCCATACAATTTCAGAACAGATGATATCTTCTCAAAATCAAAATATCCTCCTTCCAGAACAAATCGATTGCCTTCTACAGCGTGTGCCCGCAGGTTTAAATCATCTGCAGCGCCATGGCCTGAAGAAAACATACCAAGGAAATGACCAAGGAACGGAGCAATATTTGCCGTGGTTTTCTCACGATCCCAGGCAAGCCTGATATCTAACTCCGGATATGCCCTTCCAAATACAGCGACCAGTTTATCGAGACTGATTACGAAATAATTCAGCTCCTCATTTATCCTTTTCGCCAATGTGGTTTTTCCGGCTCTGCTGGGACCTACAATAATTATATTTTTCAATAACGGCACCTCTCTAATGTCTGTCCGCTGGCACATCACTTCAATACATGCTTCCATTCCCCATCTTCTTCATAGATATAATATTCACTGACCTCGTCCTCAAGGAATACCCGAAGCATAAGTTCCATCCCCCTTGCAAGAGGAAGATCCTTCAGCCGGGACAGTTTTGTCCAGTATACCTCACCCTCTTCTGAAGATTTCAGTTCGCCCGCAAAATGGCTGGTTTTATAAAAGAGCACTATATAACGGCTTCCGTCATCCTCCGGCCATTGTTTGATCCCGCAGATTTGCGGTGTTTCAATTGTCAGGCCTGTTTCCTCGTAAACTTCACGTATCACCGCATCCGTAAAGGACTCACCTTTTTCCACATGACCGCCGGGAAAGGTTATCCCTCCCCAGTCACTGTCCCTTCTGTCCTGCACAAGCACGTTACCGTCATCATCGTATATCATACACATATTAGTCAATACTGTTTTTTCGCTTCTGTCCATTTCTCTGCCTTCATTCTTTATTATTTTATATCAAAAAATTTTCAGACATTCAGGCCTACGTCCATGCTGCCAGAACGAAATCCCTTCAGATCCAGTGTAACATATACAAAACCCAGGTTTTCCAGAGCCGTAACAATTTCCATCCTGTGTTCCATCACTGCCGCCATATCTTTTTTATCCACTTCAATTCTTGCCACTTCTCCATGGACACGGATGCGTACATTATAAAGGCCCAGGCTCTTGAGATAACTTTCTCCTTCGTCCACTTTTTCCATTTCAGCCATATCCAGCTGCGTACCATAGGGAAAACGGGTGGCCAGGCAGGGGGCGGAGGGTCGCTCGGAAACCGATATCCCATAGTCGGCGGCTATTTCACGCACCTGTGCCTTGGTAATTCCCAGTTCAGCCAGAGGACTGGCAATCCCCAGTTCCCTGATTGCCCTGATCCCGGGACGGTACACGTGAAGATCATCCTCATTGGTTCCTTCCACGATAACCGGTACTCCCAGCTTCTGCGCTTCCTGTTTCATTTTTTGAAACAGAAATTTTTTGCAGCGGTAGCATCTGTCTGTGGGATTATTCCCTATTCCGGCCTCCGCCAGTTCATCAATTTCCAGCACAATATGGGAGGCTCCCATTTCCCCGGCTACTCTCTTTGCCACTTCCATATCGCCGGAGGGATGAAGCTGGGTCTGCACGGTCGCGGCATAAACCTTTTTCCCGGTTTTTCCGGTGCTGTCACAGGCAGCCTTCAATAAAAGACTGCTGTCCACACCTCCTGAAAATGCAACCATAATATCTTCCGCCGCCAGTTTATCCATGAGAGCGCAAAGTTCTTCTTTTTTCTTTCCTGTAGGTTCCATATGCTTCTTCCCTTCATTATAAGCTGTTTCGCCGGCGGCTTTTCATTTCTGATGCTTTCTGCATTCTTCCTGTATTATCGCATAAACCTCCTGGAACGGGCGGTTGTGCTTTCTGCAAAGCTCCGTCACACTGCTGTATTCCGGATAATAACGGACCTGATCCTCCAGATAGCATACCTTTACCGCTGCCTGGCCCAGTTCTGTGGACACCTGAAGCATTTCCCGTTTTAAAACCGTCCTGTCCATATGGCACCGGCGGATTCCTATGGTGGTTGTTTCC
>ERZ809152.372-NODE-372-length-24314-cov-12.294695_pt1 | contig 24314 bp, 27 predicted proteins | sample MGYA00520518_ERZ809152 | MGnify/ENA primary metagenome ERZ809152 (study PRJEB31570, sample SAMEA3212996) | Homo sapiens | biome: human-gut; feature: human gut; material: fecal | place: Sweden | collected 2011 ...
AACGGCAATACACGAAGTTACCCACGCTGATTTACACGCCCCGGAAGTGAACCTTTCTTTGAATGATCGCACGGATCGGCGCACAAGGGAAGTAGAAGCTGAAAGCACGGCCTTTGTGGTGTGCAGCCATTACGGTATTGATACATCAGATTATACTTTCCCTTACCTTGCTTCATGGAGCAGCACAAAGGAGCTGAACGAGCTACAAAGCAGCCTTGAAACCATTCAAAAGCAAGCCGGTGAACTAATTGACAAAATAGATAGTAGGCTTGCAGAACTTCAAAAGAACCGGGAAAAGGATCTCTTTACAGAGATTACCCCGGATCAGGTAAAAGACCTTGTTACAGCATTTGAGAATAAAACAGACCGGCCTTTTAATTGCTATTTAGCACAGGAAAACGGCCAATGGACGGCGGTTGATGATAGAACTCACGATTGCTGGGTTGAAACATTCCCGGAAAGGCAAACCGCTATTGATTGGTTATCTGGCAAGTTTGAAATGAGTGAGTACCACGAACGGCAAGCAGCCCCAAAAATTGAAATAGAAAACAATACTCCTGCTGGCCGCACTTTTTCTATCTATCAGTTAAAAAACGATGAAAGCACCCGGCCTTTCAAGTTTGAGGCCTTAGACTATGTAAAGCAGCATAATGAAAATGCTGCCCCCTCGTTAGCAATGTATGATTTAGTTTATTCAGGATCACTACCAGAGGGCAAAGGCTTAGATGATATTTTTACAGAATTTAATATTAACCACCCGGCAGATTTTACCGGGCACAGCCTGTCTGTAAGCGATATTATAGCAATCAAGTTTGAGGGAGAAATAACCGCCCATTATGTAGATAGCTTTGGTTTTGAAAATCTTCCAGAGTTTGCACAGGCAATCGAAGATAAGCAGCAGGAAATTGATGTGGCAAGCTATGAGAAATATCAAGGTATATCACAGGATAGCCGCCGACACGAAGAAACGCTGGATAGCGTGAAGTTTGACAACGATATAGACCTTGACCGGGAGAAAACAAGAGATCAGCTCGGCTTTAAGGATCAAGCCGCAGCTCCGGCGCAGCCACAAAAAAAAATGAGCATGAAAGAGCGCATGGCCGCAGCACAGGCCGAAGCTGACCGGCGCAACAATTCACACGCTGCCAAAGAGCAACCGCAGCATAGCTACGATGAAAGGGGGGAAATCTAATGTTCACCATAGACGAATTGAGCATTATCAAAATGTATGCTGGCTTCAAGCAGGATCGAGATAACATTGTATCAGCTCTGAATGACAGTTTACCTTTAATCGAAGAACCAGAGATAAAAGAAACGGTAAAATCCACGATAAGAAAAGCCAACGCAATGACGCAAGAAGCCTTTGCCGCTCTTGATCTCTCTGATACTTTGGAAGTTACAGGGCTTTAATACTATGGTACTAAAAATGCAAAAAAACATCTTGACATAATTTGAGCTTTTGCGTATAATAATAATACCGGGTAGAGATACCCAGCCTGAAAAGCGCCCTGCCGCTTTAAGAGCAGATCATTTATGAAAAGCGCCCTGCCGCTTTAAGAGCAGATCATTTATGAAAGGTGCGCCACGGCCTTAACGGTGGCTGTAATGAGCAAAAAGGGGCGGTTTGTACCGTCCCTTTTTCTTATTCAGAAAGGGTATCTATGGAAAAACTTAATTTTTATACTGTGGATTTGGACTATGTGAATTATCTGAAAAAAGCAGAACAGGACAAAAGGGGCTTTAGCCGTGTTCCAAACATGGAATATGGAAATCTCCGAAAGCCAAAATTCCTTTGTGGGATAGTTTTACAAGTCAACAACATTGATTACTATGTGCCGGTTACTTCCTACACCCAACAGAAGCCAGATAATTTTTTAATTAAAGCTGACAATGGGCAAGTGACAAGCTCCCTGCGTTTCAATTATATGTTTCCTATTCCGAAAGAGCTTGTGGCTGAAAGAACCATTGCCGGTGAGCCGGATCGGGCTTACCGGGCATTATTGGCACAGGAATTAAAGTACTGTATCACAAATCAGGAAACCATTCAGCATTTAGCAGAGCGTACATATAAAAGGGTGCTTCTCGGTAAGGATCAAGGGCTTGTTGCAAATAGCTGCGCTTTCCAGCTCTTAGAGCAAGAATGTAAAACCTATCTTTTAAGCCCGGAAAAGGAAACGGCCAAAGCAGCTCCGGCCAAAGCAAGCATGAAAGAGCGTATGGCCGCAGCACAGGCCGAAGCTGACCGGCGCAGCCAACAAACAACCGATCAGCAGCACCGCCCGAATAAGACAACTCCCGAACGCTGACAAAAGCCGCCTAAAAAGGCGGCTTTTTACTCGTTTTCTTCATTTACAAAAAGCAATATATCTTCCACCCTGCATTGAAGAATTTTGCAAAGGTCATTGATTGTCACAGTCGAAAGAGGTTCATTTTTTCTCATTCGGTACAATGTCCCATTGCTTACATTATGCTTATAAACCAGCGCATAACCAGTTACTTTTTTTCTTTTGAGCGTTTCCCAAAAAGGATCATAACAAATCATTTTTTTCACCACCCTACAAATAAAATTATAGGGTGTGGCTTACTTGTTGAATATCTATTATAAATAAGCCCTATTTGAGTGATTAAAGCAGCAAGCCCCCCGGATTTTCCGGGGGGCTTGCTGCTTACTGTTCTGCCCTTATTTCTTCTCTGATCCGGCAGCTCTCGTTATACACAGATCGACAAGTAAAATATTCAGGATAACGCACCTTTATTGCTTCCACAAAAAAGGGAGCTAATGAACAGCAAAAAATATCCGATACGCTGTATCTCTGACACTCTTTGAAATTCTGTATTTCTCCGTCATTTTCATCATAAGTACTTGCCGTTGGTGTGCCGTCCGTATAAAGCTGAAAAGCAAGGTGAGTAATTTTTTTACTTGTTCCTGTCTGCCACGGCTCATTTACTACTTGCAGCTTAATTTCCCGGTTTTTTTCATCATAGAAACTATTCCACCGGCGGCGGGTGTCCTCGCTGATCCCTACGGTGTAGACCAAAGAAGATAAATAACAATCTGCTTTTAATCGCTTTGTTGTCTGGTGGTAAAATTCGTAATGTTCCTTGCTGGCGAACATCATATCTTGTTGCCCTACAAAAATACTCATAATTTACTCCCCTTTCATGGCTCTTTGCCATTCTTGAACTGCTTTTATTTCGGCTTCCTGATTGCTGTTTTTATTATCAGTCCATTGGATAAATTTGTTCCATGTTTCGTTAATTTGTTCTTGATGATATGTAATTTCATCTTCCAGATATGCTAATTGTTCTTTTTCCTCATTTATCCAATCTTCCCTTGTAGCATAGCACTTTATACCTTGCGGGTGTTCTTTAGAAGTAAGCACTATATCAGCCCACGGATAATTTTTATCTTCCAACTTTTTTTCCAGATCAGCCTTTTCCTCTTTGGTGGCTTCCAATGTATCTATGTCCTCTAAAAAGCACTCAATTTCCATATTCCTCAAAAGATAGCTCAAAAAAGTTTTTTCTGCTTCGTATGAAAAGCCGCACCGATCAAACCATTGTTCAGCATACATTCTTTCATCACTTCCGTTGCTATATGTTCCGTCCACCAGATCACCAACAAAGGAAGTCAACAGCTCTCCGGCTGTCATTCCAACCATGCCGGCCTTTTCCCAAAGCCTTTTTACATCTTCATCGGAAAGACGCAGCTTAAAAGTCCTCTCCTTAATAGTGGCAATTTCTTTCTCCTGCTGTTCTCTCATAGTCATTGTTTTTAGCTCCTTTCTCATTTTGAAAATTAACTTTCAAAATGGCTTACCTTTTCAAACGCTACTTTACATTCACCGCAAATTACATTGACTTCCTTTGACGCACGAATTATACAACCGCATTTAGGGCAAACATACTTTCTCAAACAACACCTTTGCGGAAAATGCAATATTACCTTTTGAAAAAGAAAAGCCGCCCTTTATGGGCGGCTCGGCTTATAATATGCTATTCTTGAATATATGCTTTCTTCCAGCGTTCAAAACAAACCTTGCAAGCAATCTCTGGTCTGCTCAATATTTCTCCGCTTTCAATATCAACTTCGTACTCGTCTGTATCTTGACAATACCTCTTACAAAGTGTATGGCCGTTACAAAAGCAATGATATTTTGCAGACTTTGGTATATCCATTTCCGGTTCTTTCTGCTGCGCTTACCGGGAGTTCCCAAACAGGAAGCCCGCTTTTCATTGTTGATTTCATTCTGAAAAACCTCTCTCGGATGGCTCTGCTTCTGCAACTCTTTCTCTCCTGCGCCGATCTTCCTCTTGTGACACCTGCCGCCGCTGTTCAGAAAGTATCTCTTGTTCTCTGCTACGCTGTGCGGCATTTTTCATTTGCTCTTGTATTGGCGTTCTCGGTGCTTCCTGATCTATAATTGCTTTAGCTTCTTTTTCATTTTTGCAAAGCCGCCATTCATCACCCAACTTTGGATTTGGCTCTGCCGGTCTGAAAATCAAAACAGAATTTCTTATATACCGGCTTCCGCTTGAAGTGTTAATATCTACACCGTCTTGTACTTCAATTTGATAGAGAAGATACGAACGGTATTCACCTAAACTTTTCATTTTATCCCACCTTTTCTTTATTGGCTGCACTTGTTTTTACAGATACTTTTCTAATGCTTCTTTTACAATTTCTCCGGCAGATACGCCTTTAAGCTCTGCCGCATTTTTCATGGAAAGATATTGCTCATTACTCAAAGAAAGAACAATATCAAGGCCGGTTCTTGCTATGGCCGATTTATCAGTTTCCTTTACCTTTTCTGCGTCTTGAAGTCGCAGCGTTTTTGCCTGATCCGGGGTAAGGTAAATTGATACTTGAATGTTTTTTTCTTTATTGGCTTTACGGCCAGCTTTTACAGGAGCAGCTTCTTTCTTTTCTGGTTCTATCGGCTGCGCTGGTGCTTCCGGCGCTGCCGTCTGTTTTACAACTTCCTGCGCTTCCTGCGTTTCGTTTCCGTCCTGCTTTCCAAGGAGTTGTTGAAAGACGCTCCCGGTATCTAATCTACTATTCTTTGCCATTACTGTTTTTCCCCTCTCAAATATTCATCTACAAAATTAGCATAATCTTCGGCCACAGTCGAGTTTTTCTTATAAGTATACAGATCGGTCTTTCTTGCCTGTGCTTCCTCTACAACAACCGAATTGCGGATATAGGTTTCATAAAGTCTTGCGTCCATATAAGCGGCAAGCTGTTCCGTCAGCTCTCGCATATCTTTGTTGTTGTTGGTTCGAGGATCAAACCTTGTAAGCAGCACACCGGCAATCTTCACTTTTGCATTGCAATACTTTTTGACTTGCTGCACAGTATCATAAAGCTGCTTGATCCCGGTTGCTGCAAAAATGCCGGGTGTGGTAGGAATGATAATTTCATCTGCCGCAGTAAAAGCATTGATCGTCAAAAATCCTAATGCCGGTGGCGTGTCAATAATAATGTAATCGTACTGATCCACAATTTCAGAAAGTCTTTCTGTCAAGCGCTGCTCTTTACCAATATCAGAAAAAACCTGATCGGCTACGGCAAGCGTGATATTGGCCGGGATAATATCAAACTTGTCAAGCTGCTGGATTGTTTCTTGTGCTGTGGTATCTCCTTTGAGTAAGTCGAAAACAGTTTCTTTCTCGACATTATCAGCACCGGCAGCGTCCGACATATTGCCCTGTGGGTCAACATCAACCGCCAGCACACGAAAGCCTTTCTGTTTCAAACCGGCTGCAAGTGCGCCGGTGGTGGTGGTCTTTGCAACCCCGCCTTTTTGGTTTGCTACTGCAATAATTTTTGCCATTTCTTTTTCCTCACTTTCTTTATTGAGCGATAAGCTCAAATCATTTCATTTCAAAAAAGATTAACTATGCTTGCCACAAGGCAGACAATGCCTGATAAGATAGCCAGCAGAACGATCACCGGCAGGATCACACGCCATAACCTTTCCAGCTTCCACTTCCATGCTCCTTTTCGGATCACAATAACACAAGGTTTAATTTCTCCGCAGCCCTCGCACAGATTATCTTCAAGAATTACATCTTTTTCGTGTAGCCGGTGGCGTTCATTTTGTTAAAACACTTCAAACAAAATTCAGCCACAGGAAAGCCCCTTTTGCAATTTAAGTACTTTGGTATTTTGGTACTATAATTAGTATACCACTTTGCATTTTAAGCGTCAAGTGATTTTGGTACTAAAAATGCAAAAAAAGAAAAGCTGCCTTTCGACAGCTCCCCTATTTAATAACCATGTCGGCGCAAGTCAGCATACAAGTTTATATCCCCGGTTTGCATTGCGTCCCAAATGCAGGATTTCATATAAGCCAACGGATTTTTGATTTCGTCACCCTCTGCTCCCCGGATAAAATTACCCATTGCCGGTTCGGAAAATTCGGAAATGTCAACATAGTAACTTTCAAACTTTGCAAGCTGATTGATTTTATCAATTACCTTTGCATAGGTAACATAGCTGCCCTTTAAGGACATGGGCTTATCAGCACAGCACATCTCTATCAGAGCTTCATTGAAAAGGTTATAGACACGCTGGCGCAGCTCGTCCTTATATCCTGCTGGGAAAAAGGTTCTCCATTCAGTCATAAAATGAATAGCAACTTCCATTTTTTCAGGATCGGCCTTGTATGTATATGGCAGCGCCTTTCCTTTCGTTATTTCTTCTACAACTATTTCTTCAAGATCAAACTCACTCAATCCCTCATTTTCCGGCTGCGCCGGTTGTTGATAGAGAGAGTGATTATATTCAGAACTGTTTATAGAAGAATTGTTTATAATAGCTTTGGTTATATTAGCGTCCTGTTTTGCGGTGTCCTGTTTTTTGGTGTCCTGTTTTTTGGTGTCCTGTTTTTTGGTGTCCTGTTTTTTGGTATCCTGTTTTGCCGTGTCCTGTTTTTTGGTATCCTGTGTAGAAACGGCTAAAACGGCCTTTTTAGCGGCTTTTGCTTCATCGGGCGTATCTATTAGGTAATAATCATTTACGCTCAATCTGCCGTCAATATGGCGCTGTACGGCGGTGATATAGTTTAGCTCAACAAGTAGCTTATAAAATTTCTGATAAGTGTTGTGTGTGATCCCCAGATGAAAGAGTATCTTTTCCTTTTTGGGAAAGGCGTTGTTTCCTGATCCTGTAAAGCTGCAAAAGTAAGCATAAACGCCCTTGGCCTTAACCGGCAAACGAGGATCAAGCATAACCGCCTTTGGGATCATACCGAAACCGGCAGCTTTAAGCCCTGAAAATCTAATGCGGCTATAAGCAAGACTATGCTTGGTATCTTCCGGCTTTTCTTCAAACTTCTTGGGGTTAGATACAAGGGTATATATATTCTTACCAAAAGCGGCTCTGTCCCCTATTTCCTGTTCAACGGAAATATAGCCCTGTTCGGTGAGCTGCCGGAAATGCTTATAATAAGCGTCTTTGCTCATTGGGAGATCAGAAAGAATTTTATCCCGCCCCGGAAAGGTGGAATTTCCGTTTCCTGCAAAGCTGCAAAAATAAGCATAGATAGTTTTTGCTTCAATCGTTAAATCAGGATCAAGCATGACATACTTCGGCAAAATACCAAAGCCTTTACAGTTTACGCCTTGTATTCGTAATTGATCGCCAAAATCGGCAAAAGAAAGAACATCACCCATTTAACGATCCCCCCCGATCCGCTGTTGATAGCCGTCCAGCAGATCAGAGATAAGTTTCACTCTCTTTTTCCCGATAATCTTTGAAATTGTCGGGTTTATCTGATTGGCAGCAAATAGCTTGTCTGCTTGCGCTGTTGCGTACCACATGACTATTTCTTTGATCCGGGTATTGTCAATGCGGCGGGCGTTATAATCATTGCAAGCTGTCTTTAATTCTTCGGCAAGCGCCTTAACGGTTGCCGGGTATTGTAAATATTCGTTTCCCATACTGAATTTTCCCCATTTCTTAACTTATTACACTAATATTACACCATATTTACACCAAAGTCAAGAAAAGAAAGCCGCCCTTTCGGGCGGCTTTTCGTCACCATTCGCCAAAGGTAATTTTGCAACTGTCCTCTACCTCTGCCGGGGTAATATGTTCTGGTGTCCTAAAGCGTCCTATCATAGCGGCCACTTCGTATTTATCCAGACTGTTAAAATCTTCGCCGCTGTCCCCAACGATGATAAATTGACCGGCTATAATCTCGCTGCCTATGCGCCTGTTGCCCTCACAGCCCTTTAGCTTTGCTTCTTCATCACAGAGCAATAGCAGACGGTTAGACAGGCGTACAAGCTCAAAATAGCCGCCTACAAGCTCCTGTATGGTGCTGTTATCATTGCAGATTTCTTTTGCATAAGGTTCTTGGCCGACCGGCACAACAACACAAGTAATAGTTTTCATAAAAAGCCCCTTTCGTATTAAAAAGTTAAAGTACCAAAGTACTTAAAATGTTTGTGAGTATCTTTCTTCATTGATAATTTGGGCGGCAATCTGATCTTCAAGGAAAGCCCGCAGCGCTGTACCCATATTGAGGTTGTCCCGAACATAGTTGTAAAGATCATCTGTGCTGTGCTTATCCAGCGCCAGCCCTATTTCGTTACAAGCAGCAGCGCCGGGAAAGCTGGGGCGTGTTCCTTTGAGAAGTTCGGTCTTATATAACATAAAGCTCCTTTCGTACCAAACCACTAAAGTATTTTAGTGGTTTGGTATTTTGGTAATATGGTACTTAAAATGTTTGGTCTGTAAAATGCCCGCCGGTGCTGTAATCCCATTCCATACGCAAGCTGCCGCCGTCAAGATACATTTTTGGATTGTGAGCTTTGAGCTGCCAGCCGTCCGATCTTACAAGGACAAGCTCTGTCTGCAAGATAACTTCCTTTACCCGGTAAATGCTACCGTTTCGATTTATGAGCTGTTGGCCGTCCTGAAAAAAATAATAAATAGGGGATTGGCTGCGCTCTGCGCTGGGGATCGGCTTCACGCTGGGCGTGATCTTAGCTTTTGGCTTATCCTCTTTCAATGTAGTTTCTTCCGGCGTTTTTTCCAGCGTATTGTTAAAGCCTTCCTCTTTGGTGTTTCCATAACCGGCAATAGTGGTATAGCTGCCGTCTTTGTTCACCGCATAAAAATGATAAGTTTGCATAGCAGTAAAGTCCTTTCGTATTAAAGTATTATGAATGTAAAGTACTTTGGTACTTAAAAGGCAAAGAGGGGGCGGGGTTATTCCCCCGCCGCCTTTGCTGCCTTTGCCGCTTCTCTCTCTTTTCTGCGGCGTTCTGCGGCTTCAAGTTCTTTGGTAGGCGTGTAGCGGTCAAGCTCTTTATTTACATACTGCGTTTCAAAATAGGTAAGTGCGCCGCACAGCTCCCCCATGATCTTCATAGCGTCAAGGTTTTCGTCCAGCGTCTTGAATGTTCCACAAGGCAAAATACCGGGCTTATCGCCTTTGGCGTTTTCATCAAAGCCGCCTTTGATAGCACAATCAATATAAATACCCTCGTTGCCGCCGAAAGAAACCGTTGCTATAAAATCAAATTCATAGTTGGTAAGCTCCTGCACCCGGTAATCTTCGGGAAGAAAATAGTCCATGATAGCACCGGCCTTTTCATAGCAGCCGTTTTCTTTGACAAGCTCAAAAACCTTGTTCATCAAATCTTTGTTGGTATCTCTCTTAATCTGGTTCATAATGTAACCGCCTTTCTATTTAAGTACTAAAGTACTTTGGTACTATAATCATTATAGCATTTTGCCTTTATAGTGTCAAGTGATTTTAGTACTAAAAATGTAAAAATAAAAAAAGCAGCTCCGGCACAAACCAAAGCCACCAACAGCAGCACACCCGGCAGCTCACCGGGGGGGCGCTCAATGCCCTTTGAAAAGGGCAAGCCGCTTGGCTTTCCCTAAACTTTAATAGGGGGCGCTGCCCCCATGCCCCCGCCCTCGCCGGTAGGCAGGAGCAGCCGCATTGATATGCAGCCGCTCCGCAGCACAGGGTTACGCTCCACCCGGTAAAGGGTTCGGGGTAGTATTTTCACCGGGACGGACACCGGCGAAAATCTCCACCCCCGGCAGAGCCGCCCTTGACCGGCTTCCCGCTCTTGGTTCATCAGCAGCCAACAACACCGGCACACACCCGACAGCACCGCCCCGGTTGGGCGCAGCCCTTTGATTGCTTTTTTTAGCAGAGCCGCCCGCTTCTCTGCGTTTTTTGGGGTAAACTGGCCGATAGGCGAGGGGTAAGAAGTGATCTTGATTGCTTCTTTCCCTTCGCCGCAAGGCGAGTGCAGCCCAAAAACAACGGAAGTCAAGGGGACTGTGGAATACCGCAGCGCAGCGAGGATATGCCGCAAAAGCCCCTTTACTTCTGTTGAGCCGTTCTTTAGCCCCCCTTTGGGGGAGAAAGGGGGGTGGGGGGTTTGGGTGGGAAGCTGATAGAACAAAAATAGTACTAATCTATAAGCCATAAACTATTTACTTAGCAAAATGATTATGGTAAAATGAAGTGCGAAAAAGGGTGTCTGAAAACGGGAAGGAGGAAACAACTTGGGAATAAGTTTAGATGAACAGGCGGTTCAAGTCGAATGGAAAGTAGCTCAAATATCAGCAAAAGCCTTAAAGGAACTGATACAGCAGCTTCTTGAAAACCGAAATAAGATCACGCACGGCGAGCAAAAACTTACAAAATTAAATTTGCAAGGGAAAAAGCTGGAAAGCGTTGAACTTACCGGGGAAGATATGAAATCATTCCGGCGAGAACTTCATAAATACTCGGTTGATTTTAGTGTAATGAAAGACCGGGAAACAGCGAACTACACCGTTTTTTTCAAAGGGCAAGATGTAGACAGAGTATATAGCGGACTGCAAAAATGCGTTCAGAACTTCGATAGATCGCAAAAAAAGCCTATAAAAGAGGTTATGCAGGAAGCAGAGCAAAGAGCCAATCAGCGCAATGCAGAAAGAAGCTCCCCTGAACATGAACACAAGGCAGAGAGGGGGAAAGAAGCACGATGAAAAAAAGCACAAAGCCGGTTTTTATTTTTTCGGCAATCGCTTCTTTGCTGGTTTTCTACCTCACAAACCGCACAGCGCTTATCTTTGAGGGCTTAAACGGTAACATAGTAGAAAACATAAACGCAGCCATAGACGCTATTTCTCCGGCCATTGTAGCACAGCCGTTTATGATCGGTACAACCAAAACAGCTTTGATAGCTGGAATAGTGGGCGCTGCGGTAGTGTGGTTGATTTTCCTCTACAATGTTTTTGGATCAAAAAATTTCATGCGTGGAGAGGAACACGGTTCTGCCCGGTGGGGGACAGCAAAGGACATAAAGCCTTTAACCGATCCCGAACCAGATATGAACATTCCTCTTTCAGCAACAGAACAGATCAGCGTTCGCAAGGTAAAAGACTTTGAAGCAGACCGCAACAAAAATATTGTTGTTGTGGGTGGCTCTGGATCAGGTAAAACCTTTTCAGAAATTAAGCCCTCACTCATGCAGTTACATAGCAGCTATGTGATTACCGATCCAAAAGGAACAATTTTGCCGGAAACCGGCCATTTGTTCGCAAACAACGGCTATGATATAAGGTCATTCAATACCATTGATTTTTCAAAGAGTTTGCATTATAACCCGCTTGCCTATATCCATAAGGAAAAGGACATTCTGAAAGTTGTTACTGTTCTTATGGAAAACACCAACGGCGAGGGCGCACAGTCTGGCGATAAGTTTTGGAAAGACTGTGAAAAGCTGCTGTATACTGCCTTTATTGCTTACCTATGGTATGAAGCACCGCCCGAAGATCAAAACATTCCGACAATGATTGAAATGTTGGAAATGTGTAAAGTAAAAGAGGACGATCCCGATTACCAAAGCCCCATTGATATTATGTTTGAGGATTTGGAAGCAGAAAAGCCTAATTGCCTTGCTGTGAAGCAATACAAAAAATTCAAACAAGCAGCAGGAAAAACAACTCAATCAATTCTTATTTCCTGCGGCGCCCGCCTTGCTCCCTTTGATATTGACGAGCTGCGAGAAATCATGTTGTACGATGAATTGCAGCTTGACGAGCTGGGGGACAGAAAGACAGCCTTTTTTGTAATTATGAGTGATACAGATAGCACCTATGCTTTTCTGATCGCAATGATTATGTATCAGATGTTCAACTTGCTTTGCGAAAAAGCGGATAACGAATACGGTGGCAAGCTCCCATTCCATGTAAGGTGCTTATTTGATGAATTTGCCAACATTGGCAAAGTACCCGATTTTCAAAGGCTGATCTCCACGATCAGAAGCCGGAATATCTCTTGTATGATAATTTTGCAGAGCTTAACGCAAATAGCGTCTATATATAAGGACGATGCCGAAACAATCATAGATTGTTGCGACACTTTTGTTTTTCTTGGTGGCAAGTCCACAAAGACAACAAAGCAAATTTCTGAAATGATCGGAAAAACTACGATAGACGCACAAAATGTCAATGAGAGTAGGGGACAAACCGGCAGTTATAGCCTGAACAACAGCATTTTAGGCCGTGATCTGATAGACGCTGCCGAAATAGGCCGTCTAAAAAGGACACAATGCCTTGTGCTGATAACCGGCTTACCGCCGTTCAAGTCAGAAAAATATCCCACATCAAAGCACAAGCGTTTCAAACAGATCAATGACGGTGGCGCACCGATTTTTGATATTCGCACGGCCACGGAAACACAGGCCGAACAACCATTTCTTGAAACCGTGAAAATGGTACAAGAGGTTAATCTTTCGGAGTTGAACGCACTCACATAAAAAGCGTTTTTCTAAATACGAAAATCACATGAGAAAGCAGAGGTAAAAAAATGGATTTACTTAATCAGGTTTTGGATCTTGTTACGAAGTTTGCAATTATCGGCGGCGGCCTGTGGCTCGTTTGGGGCGTTGTTGTTTTGGCAGGCGGTTTGAAAGATAAGAATGGTCCGGCGTTGCAGTCTGGTATTTGGCAGATTGTCGGTGGTGGTTTGATTATCGCCGCAGCCGCATTATTCAAGTCAGTAACAGGCTAAAATACAAATTTGCTGCATAAAAGCCGCAGCGAATAGCCTACATGAAAGGGCGGCTGCAAAGCGTAGCAGCCGCCCTTTTTGCACACTTATCACAGGAAAGGAGTGTGAAAAACAGCGTGTTTAAGGATTTACTTATCAAGTGGGTACAAGAGCTTTCCGACAAATTTATAGCCGTTGGACAAAACGGCTATCTTGCAATCGGGATAGGCTCTTTCAATTCCACTATGTACGGATATTCCAAAACGATTATGACAAGCGTAGTTATGCCGGTTGCTTATGTGATCCTCGCTTTGTTTTTCGTTATGGAGCTATACAAAGCAAGTATCAAGGTAGACGGTGCAGGGGGCGGCAGCTCCTTTGGCGCTGAAATGGTCTTTAAGGTCATGTTTAGAATGGTACTTTGCAAAGTGGCCGTGGATAGCTCCTTGTTATTTATGGAAGCTATCTATGGAGTAGGCCAGACTATTGTTACCGGCATTGCCGGGGTAGTTTCCAGCGGTGGAATTTCCGGCGGCATGGATATTGCTGCCATTACCGCAGAAATCAATTCAATGGGGCTTGGTGATCAGATCGGTATGCTGCTTGAATTGGTTATCGTAAAATTTGGGGTATGGGTGATCCTCGGCTTAGTCCAGATCATTTGTATTGCCCGATTTGTAGAAATTTATGTTTATGTGGCAATTTCTCCTATACCTATTGCAACATTCCCCTCGGACGATCTGAACCAGATAGCGAAAAACTTTCTAAAAGGTTTCGCTGCCGTGTGTTTGCAAGGCGCTTTTATATACCTGATCCTTTCATTTTTCCCGATCTTGGTTAATGCAAATATCCTCGGTGATACAAGCGCATTTGGTTTACTTCTATATTCGCTTATATTGGGGCTGGGTGTTTTCAGTTCGGGGCGTTGGGCTAAAAGCATTTGCAATGCCATGTAAAAGAAAGGAGCTGAAAACAAAATGGCAATTAGTGTTCCTATTCCAAAAGAAATTACTGAATACGAAGAAAAAATCATGTTCGGAATGTCACTCCGAAAATTGGTTTGTTTTACATCGGCTGTTGTCCTCGGCGTTGGTACTTATTTTCTTTGCACAAAAGTATTTGGCCTGTCAATGGACGCAGCCAGCTATATTATCATCTTTGAAGCAATGCCACTTATGGCATTTGGATTTATTAAAAAGGACGGCATGACTTTTGAAAAGTATTTTGCCCTTGTCCTACGCCATAGAACCGGGATAAACAAGCTCCCTTATGGTACAGAGCTTGTAATTGACACTATCCCTGATCCGAACGATGAAACCACAGAAAGGAAATCGAAATATGCTTGGATTTTTGAAAAAGAAACCGGCGCAGCCGGAAAGCAGCTCTCCCGCAAAGAGCGAAAAGCCGCAAAGTGCCGCAGAGAAGCGCAAATATTTACGGTTACAAAAGAAAGCCGAAAAAGAAAGTGCAAAGAAGTACGCAGAGAAATTGCGGCAGCTCGACAAGAGTACAGAACAGTTAAACGCAGAGCGAAAAAGGAAGCTAAAGCAAGCCGCCGCACCAAAAAACACAGTCCAGCAGATCAAGTATGACAGAATGTTTGAGGACGGTATTTGTGAAATTGAACCCGGTCTTTATAGCCGTACTTTCAAATTTTCTGATATAAACTATCAGACCGCCCGCCGTGATGAACAAGTTGACCTTTTCACTCGCTATTGTGAAGCTCTTAATTATTGTGATCCTACAATGCACATTCAGATAAGCATTGTCAATCGCCGGATCGACAAGGACGCTTTCAAAGAAGATATGTTTTCCCCTATGATTGAGGGACAAGAAAAGCTCAATCACTACCGCAAAGAGCTAAACGGTATGCTGGCACAGAAAGCCCTTGAGGGACAGAACAGCATTTTGCGTGAAAAGTATATTACTTTTTCTACCGCTGCAACTTCTTATGAAACAGCTATTCCCGGCCTTGCTCGTTTGGAAACTGATCTTATGGGGCATTTCAAGGCGCTGGGCTGTGAGGTGCAGCCGCAATCAGGTATTCAGCGTTTAGAGCTTATTCATAGCTTGTTTAGGCCGGAAGAAAGGTTTGATTTTGAATACGATCAGCTTTTAGAAAGCAGCTTGAATACAAAAAGCTGCATTGCACCGAATAGCTTTGACTTTACTTCAAAAGATACCTTTACCTTTGGTAGTCATTACGGACAAGTGCTATTTCTCCGTGAGCTGCCAGCAGAGCTTTCCGACAAACTTATTTCAGAGCTTTCCGATCTTCCTATTGATATGAACATTACTTTGCATATCACAAATGAGGATCAGGGAAAAGCTTTGGAGCTGGTGCGCCGTCAAATTGCCTTTATGGAAATGGAAGCAACCGGCAAGCAGGATCAGGCAGTACAAAAAGGCCGTAATGCGGAAATTGCAATTCCTATGGAAACCCGCCGCAGCTATGAGGAAGCCACAAAGCTACTTGATTTGTTGGAAAATAAAAATCAGCGTATGTTCAAGGTTACAATGCTTGTTTATACCTACGCAGACGATGAAGAAACCTTGCAGGATAACGCTTTTCAGATCATGGCCACGGCCAGAAAAAACAATGTCAAGATTGATAAGCTCGATCTTAGACAGCGTGAGGGTATCAACAGTATTATGCCGGTAGGCAAAAATCATGTAAATATTGAGCGTACCCTTACAACCGCTTCAACGGCAATTTTTGTTCCGTTCACCACTATGGAGCTTTACCAAAAAGGCGGCATGTACTACGGCCTAAATGCCCTTTCCCGCAATTTGATTTTCTTCAATCGTTACAGCTTGAAAGCCCCTAACGGTGTTATCCTCGGTACTCCGGGATCGGGCAAGAGCTTTGCAGCGAAAAGGGAAATGATAAATGTTCTTTTGAATGATCCAAACGCCGAAGTGCTTATCATTGATCCTGAAAGAGAATATACCCCATTGGCACAAGGCTTTGACGGTGAAGTGGTACACATTTCAGCCGGTAGTAAATGCTTTATCAATCCTATGGATTGTAGCATGGACTATGCAGACGATGAAGAACCCTTGCAGCTCAAAGCAGAGTTTATTCTTACCATTTGTGAGCTGCTTGTTGGTGGTAAGCAGGGCTTAACAGGCGGGCAGCGTTCTATTGTGAGCCGTGCTTGTAAAATCTGCTATGCTCCTTATTTTGCAAACCCGACAAAAAACCCTGTTCCTACGCTGCGTGAATTTTATGAAGTAATCAAACAACAGCCAGAGCAGGAAGCCCAGAGCCTTGCTCTTGATTTGGAGCTGTATATTGAGGGTACTCTTTCCGTTTTTGCAAACCGTACCAATGTAGACACACAAAAGCGCCTGGTTGTTTTTGATGTTCGTGACCTTGGAAAGCAGCTCCGCACCTTTGGTATGATCGTTGTTTTGGATCAGATTTGGAACAGGATCACGCAAAATCGTGCTATCGGTAAGCGTACTTGGATTTATATTGATGAAATCCAGCTTCTTTTCTCCAACGAATACAGCGCAAACTATTTCTTTGAATTGTGGTCGAGAAGCCGTAAATGGGGTGCAGTACCAACCGGCATTACGCAGAATGTAGAAACCTTGTTGCTTTCTGATCTTGCCCGCCGTATGCTCTCCAACAGCGATTTTATTATGATGTTAAATCAGGCTACAAGTGACCGTATGGAGCTGGCCGGATTGCTTAATATTAGTAACAAGCAGCTCTCCTTTGTCACCAACAGCGAACCCGGCCACGGCCTATTATTTGCTGGTAAATCAATCGTACCATTTATTGACCGCTTCCCACAGGACACCGACCTTTACCGCATGATGACAACCAAAATTGAAGAAGTGTCCGATGTAAAAAGGGAAGATGATACAAAAGTAACCGCAACAGCCGAAAAAGAAGCTGTAACGGTTGGCTAAAGCAAAGGGGGCGGCTTATGAGCAGCACAGATCACGGCAGAAAATACCTTACTCCTGAAGATCAGGAAAGCGCTGGTTTTTCTACCGATAATGAAAAGCGTCATTCATACCGTGAAGCCGTCCATGATGATCTTGAAACCTCAACAAAGCATGATGTGATCCGGCAGCAAGGGTATGCCGCAGAAAGCCCGCAGCAGCCTATTTACACCGCAGAAAGAGAAGCGCCGCAGAGCAACCCTGTTTACAATCAGGGCGGCTCTCGGCAAGCTCTCTATCATCAGGACAGCGCAACAGCAGAACCGCAGCAAGGGTATCATAGTGGATATGGCAGCACCGCACACCCCGGCCACCTGCAGGAAGAAACACGCCGACACGAAGAAACGCTGGATAGCGTAAAATTTGACGGCGACATAGACCTTGACCGGGAAAAAAAACCGGAACAGCTCGGCTTTCGCAATTATAGTTCGGAACGGTATAGCCATATAAACGATGTGGAGCGGCCAACCGGCCAGCCAGAAACCCGGTATGGAACAGTTGAAAAGGAAAGCGGCGATACTCATTTTGTTGGCGGTGCTGCCGGTGTTGCGGCAGTAGCCGGAACAACCGGGATTTTCAAAACCGGGGATAGAAGCGCTTTTGCTGCTTCTATCAACGGAACAGTAGGGGACAGCATTAAAACCGGCTTGAAAGCGTCCGAAGCTGCCGCTTTTGCTGATAAAACATGGGGCAAGGACAGCAGCAGCGAAAAGAAAGGTGTTTTCCGTACCGCTGCCGGTATTGCTGGCAGAGAAATTGAAGCCGCAGTAGGGCAGGGGGGCAGCTCCGGGGATATTGACGATCGGGCAAAAGGGCAAGCTCAAAAATTCGGTTACAAAGCCGGTAAATATGCTTTGCTCGGTGGTGCAAGTGTTGGCCGTGGAACATTCCGCATAGCCCGATATGGGAAAAAGCTCTCAAATGATGTAGCAGCCGGGATTTTAACAGGCAGCGAAGCAAAAAAACTCTTAACAGGGCGCTTGAAAGGAAGTCTTACCGGCTCTGGATCAGCGCTTGCCGGGATCATCAAAACCGGCACAGCTCATGTGATAGAGGATTTTCACGGCTCTGACGATCTCGGTATGCAAGCCATAACAAAGCCAAAAGATATGGTAGTTGGAACAGCCAGAACCTTTAAGGTTGCAAAAGCTACCGGGAGAACATTCAGCAAAGGCATAAAAGCAACGAAGTCCGCAGCTAAGAAAGTGCAGCAAGGCGGCAGAGCTGTATTTGCTGCCGGTAAAAAACTGCTTTCCAATCCAGCAGTATTAAAAGGCATTGGCATTGTAGCTTTGGCCGGTGTAGTGGTTGCCGTTGTGATCTCTGTAATATCCAGTATAACCGGCGTTATCCCGGCTCTATCTCTCAAAAGTGAAGATTATGAGCTTTCTCAAACTTATCTCTACATCACAGAGCTTGACGCACGAATGGAAGAAGATATTGTAAATGAAGATACCCGGCTTCACATACCGGCGATTGACGAATACCGCTATTATATCAACGGATCAGAGGTTTCAAAAGATCAAGTGGAAGTGTATACAAATGCTGATCTCTTGCTTACTTATCTTGATAGCAAATATGAAGATTATAGCTTTGACGGCATTATAGCCGGTTTGTTTGGCACTACGGTTAAGGGAGAAATAAAGTCAATACATGAGCTTCTTCATCAAGTAGAAAAAACCCGCTGGACGGAAGAAATAGAACATGAAAGCACATCAACCGATCCAGTAACCGGCGAAACAACAACGGACACTTGGACGGAATATGTCTATCACATGGATATATACCTTACAACAAAAACTTGGGAAGATTATTACGAAGCCAATAAAAACACGCTACTTACCCCGGATCAGCAGGAACAATACGAAGCGCTGCAAGAAGTCGGCGTTTACACTTTCCGTCAAGAGCTTTCAAGCCCTTTTGTTGGGGTAGATTGGTCGGTTGGTGTATCGTCCCGCTGGGGCTGGCGTATACACCCCATTTCAGGAGAATTAAAGCAGCACCTCGGCCTTGATATTGCAATGGGCGGGGGAACGCCTATCAATGCTTGCAATAACGGAACAATACAAACCGGAAGTGATCCTGACGGCTGGGGAAATTATATCAAAGTAGTTATGCCGAACGGCGATTACACCCTTTACGGCCACATGAGCGGCTTTGCAGTAGGGAACGGCCAAACAGTTAAAGCCGGTGATGTGATCGGCTATGTTGGAACAACCGGCGCAAGCACCGGCAATCATTTGCACTTAGAGTACCACAAGGACGGTAAAAACCTAAACCCATTGCTTTTTACTGAATGTGAAAAGCCATAAATAGAAAGGAAATGAGAAAATGACTGTATCTGAAAAAATTACTGAAAAAAAGGCTAAAATCGCCGCAGCACAAGAGCGCATTTCAAAGGAACAAGAAAAGGTTGTAAAGCTCCGCAAAGAGATTGAAACCTTAGAGAGTTTGGAAGTTAAAGCTATGCTGAAAGAAATTGATCTTCCATTCGATCAGATCAAAGAGCTGCTTCAATCTATGAAGCCTACTCCAACGGTTACACCGGGCAATGAAAGCAAAGATAGTGAATAATTGAAAATTAACTTTCAAAAAGAAAGGGGAGATAAATCATGATCCTTATTATTGCAGAAAAACCCTCTGTTGCCGGAGAAATTGCAAAGGTTGTCGGCGCTGATAAAAGGGAAAAGGGCTATCTCACCGGGAATAATTATATTGTTTCTTGGTGTGTAGGCCATTTGATAGAGCTTGCAAAGCCTGTGGCTTACGGTGCGGAATATGAGAAGTGGAGCTTAGACACGCTGCCTATTATCCCGGATCAGTATGTTACGGAAGTTTCCAGCAATACAGCCGATCAGTACAATGTATTGAAAGGGCTTATGAGCCGATCCGATGTAACAGAGCTTGTCGAAGCAACTGACGCAGGGCGTGAGGGTGAGTTGATCTTTCGCCTTGTCTACAATCAAGCAGGGTGTAAAAAGCCTTTTAAGCGCCTTTGGATCAGTAGTATGGAAGAAAAAAGTATTCGCCACGGACTTGATACCATGAAAAGCAGCGCTGAATACGATAATCTTTATCATGCAGCAGTATGCCGCCAAAGAGCTGATTGGTTGGTGGGTATCAACCTTACCCGGCTTTACTCGAAAATGTATAACAAAACTCTTACTTGTGGTCGGGTGCAGACACCAACAATCAATTTAATTGTGAGCCGTCAGCGTCAAATTGAAAACTTTGTACCACAAACTTATTATACCTTGGCCGCAGAGTGCGGCGGCTTCAAGGCTTATACCAGAGCAGATAGCAGGGCAAAGGCGCAAGAAATTACTGAAAAATGTTCTGGAAAAGAAGCATTTGTAACAAAGGTTGAGAAAACCGAAAAAACAGAAAAGCCCGCAGCGCTTTACGATCTTACAACCTTACAGCGTGACGCAAACCGTTTGCTTGGCTATTCGGCACAGCAAACACTTGATTATTTGCAATCCCTCTATGATAACAAACTTGCTACATACCCCCGAACGGATAGTAGATACATCACCGCCGATCAGGAAGAAAGCACTCGCAGCCTAATTGATACGCTTTTGAGTTCAGGCATTTTCAGTACCACAGTCACAAATGATTATAGTACTGAAAAAACAAACCTTGCACAGATCATAAACGATAAAAAAGTTACGGATCACCATGCCGTACTTCCTACCGGCAGCGTTACAAAAGAAAAGCTGGATAAGCTACCTACCGGCGAAAAAAACATTCTTTTGCTGGTTGCTTACCGCCTTTTATCTGCCGTTTATGCTCCGCACACCTATACGGCCACCAGAGCCAATCTTGATATTGAGGGAGAACCTTTCTCGGCCACCGGCAGAGAAGAAATAGAGATAGGTTTTAAGGCTATTGACGGCCAACTTAAACAGGCAATAAAAGCCGCCGAAGAAAAAGAGGATAAGCAGGACAATCCAGATAATGCGGTGCTGCCGCCTATGAGTGAGGGTAACTCCTTTGCTGTAACAAGGATCACAGCAGAGGAAAAAAAGACAAAGCCGCAACCGTCTTTTACAGAAGATACCTTACTTAACGCTATGGAAACGGCGGGCAAGAATATTGCCGATCAAGAGCTTAAAGACGCTATGAAAGATAGTGGCTTAGGTACACCGGCCACCAGAGCCGGTATTATCGAAAATATCATCAAGACCGGCTATATAAAGCGTGAGGGGAAAAAGCTCATTCCCACAGAAACGGCATACACCTTTATTGACCTTGTTACAGACAAGATCAAAGAGCCAGAGCTTACGGCAGATTGGGAAAAACAGCTTGCCGATATTCAGCAAGGGAAAGAAGCTCCGGCTGATTTCATGGACGGTATAACCGGCTTTATCCGTTCCTTTGTGGTTGACACAAAGGCGCTATATTCGCCAGAGCAAAGCTCCGGCGTTTTCAAGAGTGAGAGAGAGAGTATTGCTATTTGCCCGAGGTGTGGAAAGGGAATTGTCGAATACCCTAAATCTTATTCTTGCGAAAGCGGAAGAAACGGCTGCGGCTTTGTGGTTTGGAAAACTGTTGCTGGAAAGGCAATCACCAAAGCACAGGCTGTAAAGCTCATTTCAAAGGGAAAAACCGATGTAATCAAGGGCTTTACGAGCAAAGCCGAGAAACCTTTTGACGCTTATTTAGTCTTAAAAGAAGATAAAACGGTGGGCTTTGAGTTCCCACAAAGAAAGTGAGGTATATCCCATGTCTAAAAAAGCAAAAATCTTTATAGCTATTGGTGCAGCTATTATCTTTCTTGCTGCTCTGATTTTCTTTATCGTAAATAAGACCGGCAGCTCACCGGCCACCGGCAGCATTTCAAATACTGATATTATCGGTACTTGGTACAGCGATAAGCCGGACAGCGTAACCTTTACAGAGGACGGCAAGTATAGCTTTGCTGCTTGGAATGGGGGCAACCCTTGGCTGACTTTCGCCGGTACATTTACTATTAACCACACAGATAATGGGGACAGCGTAACGCTGCAAAGCACACAGGACGGCACAACTTCCCTTGCTGTGACTTACGCAGACAATGGCAGCATGATCCTTTCCGGCAAATACAATTATTACAAAACAGAGGACTTAGCCAAAGCAGCGCTGGAAGCCGCAGAGGATAAAGCCACAGAGGACGCAGCGAACATTATTCCTAATACAGTAAATAAGCTGGTGGGTGAGTGGACGAGCCTTGACGGTACAACCACTTGCACCTTTACGGAAACCGGCATTACCGTGCATTTTTTGGGTAACTCTGCCGTGGCCGAAGATACCCTGTATTATGAGTATGAAGTTATCAGCGATAAGCAAATTAAAATCTCAAAAAGTGGAGCTGCCGCAACCTATCCTTATACCCTTACTGAAAAAGACGGCACAACTACTTTTTATTGCACAGCCATTGAGTATGCCCCGACTTACACAAAGAACAACGGACAGGAGCAGTCCAGCACCGGCAGCGCCGGGGACAGCTCCACAACAACCGTTGTCACTGATCGTGTTATCAGCTCCGAAAAGAACCCGGACAAAGGAGAGTACACAGCAGAGCTTTCTTCCTATGTAAATGAAATGCTTCTCGGAACATGGAAAGGCACATTCGATGAATGGCCTAACGCCGATAGTACCTATTGGAGCTACACTTTTACCGGGGACGGCAAATATACTTTTTCCAATGGCAGCACAGAGGAAAGCGGCACTTATTCCGTTACAAGTGATCCAAACAATAATTACTATCATTCTTCTATGGAGCTGACCTATGACGGTGGCTCCCGAACGGTACAATTTTACTTTACAACCACCGATCCCGTGAAGATGATTACAGACGATCAGAGCGATCCGACTTTTCTTAAATCATAAGTACGAAATTCAAAAAATAACCGTTTTTCCGTACTTTGATTTTCGGACAGGAAAGCGTACTAAATTGCCGGGATTTTTACCCTCTTTTTGAGGGGGTAAAAAAAGTCCGGCAAACGATCGTTTTTCAGACAGGATAAAAGAAAATATTTCCAGCCACTTGATTTGCTCTTTTTCTTGTTGCTGGTGGAATTTACGGTTATACTTTTTTTGAGAGCATTTATAGTGAAAGGAGCAACATTAGTGTGAAATTTGGATATGCAAGGGTAAGCACCGATAAGCAAGTAACTGACAGACAAATGGACGCTTTAAGGGCTTATGGTGTAGATGAAATTTTTGAAGAAAAGGTATCAGGAACGAAAAAGAGCCGCCCGCAGCTCAATGCGTTGCTGAACCAATTAAGAACTGGTGATACTCTTGTTGTCTATGAGTTAAAGCGTTTAGGACGCAATACAAAGCAGCTTTTAGCCTTGGCCGAAGATTTTCAGGCAAACGGTATAGAGTTTGTAAGCCTAACAGAACATATAGACACAACAACCCCTATGGGGCGTTTCGTTTTTACAACATGGTGTGCGCTGGCACAGCTTGACCGTGATATTATTTCAGAAAACACTAAATCCGGCCTTGCCGCAGCAAAGGCAAGAGGTAGAGTAGGCGGCAGAAAGCCCCATGATAAAAAGCAAGTGGAAACGGCATTGAAAATGTACTTTTCAAATGAGTTTTCCATAAAGGATATAACAGAAGCAACCGGCATTTCAAAGCAATCGCTTTATGAATATGTACGGAAATCAAAAAAAGAAAGGAATGTGGATAATGGCAAAGAATGACGATAAGCTAAAAGCTCTATTAGAGCAAGCAGAGCAAGGCACAAAAGATGTCTTTGAAAGTGATCGTTACCGCAACTACCTTGCCACAATGTCAAAATTTCACTCATACAGCTTTCGCAACAGCCTTTTAATCTTAATGCAAAAGCCGGAAGCAAGCTATGTGGCCGGATATTCTGCATGGCAAAAGAAATTCAAAAGACAGGTGCAGCGAGGGGAAAATGGTATTCAAATTGTTGGATATACTCCTAAAAAAGTCAATGTGGAGCAGGAAAAAAAGGATAGCACCGGCAAGACCGTTATCGGTGCAGACGGTAAGCCGGAAAAAGAAACAGTTTCCCGGCAGATACCTTATTTCACGCCGGTTTATGTGTATGATGTTTCTCAAACAGAGGGCGAACCATTGCCACAGCTTGTCAATGAGTTAAACGGTAGTGTAGAAGCCTATCAAGACCTTATGCAAGCTATTACAGAGGTTTCCCCTTTCCCTATCTCTTTTGAAGATATAAAAGGCGGTGCAAAGGGCTTTTGTGATCCTCTGGCGCAAAGAATTGCTATCCAGCAGGGAATGAGTGAAGCGCAAAGCGTTAAAACGGCAATACACGAAGTTACCCACGCTGATTTACACGCCCCGGAAGTGAACCTT
>ERZ809152.378-NODE-378-length-24152-cov-9.640536_pt1 | contig 24152 bp, 25 predicted proteins | sample MGYA00520518_ERZ809152 | MGnify/ENA primary metagenome ERZ809152 (study PRJEB31570, sample SAMEA3212996) | Homo sapiens | biome: human-gut; feature: human gut; material: fecal | place: Sweden | collected 2011 ...
ATTAGATTTTAATTTAAAAATATTTTTTTGATTCATCTTTTCCTCTATTTTATTTTTTATAGTTTATAAAAAATGTAAAAATTAGTAATAATTAAACATATAATATTTGTCATGCATAAGTAAAATCCTATTGGAATTTTGCTTGTCTTTTGCTCTTTTTTAACTGTCTTATTTTTTCTTGAATCTAATTTGTTTAACAGAAGTTGAATAACTATACATATTAATGTATATGTAATTGTTAAAAATGTAGTTATTTCATAAGTAAATCCTAGTAATAACATGCAAAGCAGTAAGTTTTCAACTGCATAACTATTTTCTGCTTTTTTTCTTAATATGAATATATCTATTAATACTAATATTACAATAATTCCTAAATATATAACATATCTATATATATTAAATTTTTCTTCTACTATATATAGATAAATTATATATAGTGCTTGAACAATAAAACCAAATAATAATACTGATTTTTGAACTTTAATTTTCTCTTTGTCAATTCCTGCAATTATAACTAAACTTACTAAATAAAATATTCCAAAAACAAAATATACCCATGTATTTATATTTGTTGTAAATAAATTTAATCTTAAAGACACAGCAAATAAAACAAAAATTATACCTGAAGCAATCTCTAATAAAAGATACCTTGGGCGTATTTTTTGTTTACAATATCTGCACTTTCCTCCTAAAAATATATAGCTAAGAATTGGAATCAAGTCAAAAAAGCCTAGTTTATGATTACAGTTTGGGCAAAATGAACGTTCATGTGTTATGTCTTTTCCAAGTGGTATACGATATACAGCTAATGTAAAAAAACTTCCAAATAATGTTCCTATAATAAAAATTAAAGCATATAATATTGTATTCATACTTTCCTACCTATAATATAATTTTAGGCATATACATGTATGCATATGCCTAAATTATAATTGAATTTTAATTAAATATAATTCGCTACATTAATTAAACTTATTTAACTTCTGTAACTATACCATTTGCTACAGTAATTGTGTAAGTAGTTTTTTCATCTTTCGCATAAGAAATTGTTCCTGCTAATTTACCATCTGTGAAAGATAATGTAGTTGCTGAAGTTTTTGCTTTCCAAGCATCTGGTATATAATTTGTAACAAGAGCTAAAAGCTCAGCTTTATCTGTTGGAACAGTATCATCTGGATCATGTTGTTTAATTAAACATTCTGCTTGTGCAGTACTTACAGCATCTGAAAATGTTGCTTTAATTGAACCAACTTCTGCTTTTTTTGCAGTACCAAATATTCCATTATCTCCTAGAGCATAAGTAATTGTTACTCCTGCTAAAATTAATAATACAACTATAGTAACTACTAAAGCGATTAATGTAATACCTCTTTCATTTCTCATAGTTTTTTCACTCCTTTCTTCTTTAGATTTATTGTATATATTTATATAAAGTAAAATAAATATAACCTTAAATTATTTCATTCCTGTATTATTGTAGAATGTACCTGTTGAATTTTTATCAACATTTGTATTTGTTTCTGTGTTTTTTTCAGTGTTTTCTACATTATCTACACTTGTGCTCGCAGAAAACGGATTTGTTTTTCCTGTTGTATATCCGTGAGTAGCTTTATATAATTTTAAGTCTGTTCCATCTATTTGGTATGTTATTTCTTCTTTTTCAGCTGCTTCAACTTCTTCTTCTATTTCTGTTTTCACATTTTCTGGAGTTGTATATGCTGCTAATTTATTTGGTATAGCCTTATTTGTTGGAATATAGTTATAAAATATAACTCCCAAAATTAATACTATGGCTACACATAATAATAGCATTATTAATATTTCTTTAATAACTGATTTGAACATTCTTTTCTCCTTTATGTTTTATTTTATTGTGCAATTGGTTGTGTTTCAGTTTCAGTTTGTGTACTAGTGTCTGTATTTTCTTGTGTTACTAAAGGTGTATCACTAGATGATGATGTGTTTGTTGTGCTTTCCTTTTTTATATTTACATTTCTTGTAGTAAAGCTTGCTTGTAGGTTTTCACCACTTGGTACAAGTTTGAAATTTTCAATTGTGAATCCTAGCTTACTATCATTTTCTATTGTAGCTATAAAGCTAAGAATTGGTATATATTCTCCAACAACTGTAAAGTCTATACTGTTACCACTAGGTGTGTAATTTAAATTTACCCCTTCAGCAGTAGCATGTCTTCCTAGTCTTGTCCATAAGAATTCAACTGTATAAGTTTCAACTGTACTTGCCTTACTTAGTTCTGATTTAGTACTTACACTTGCTAATTCTAAATATTCATCTTTTGCTGTTAATAATTTTGAAACACTTGTATCTAGTTCTTCTGTTTTAGTTGGATATTCACTATTCATTAATACTTCTGTGTCTGAAATTTCTTTTGTTAATCTATCATTTTCTTCAACAATTTGACTTGCACTCAAAACTTTAAAGTCTCCAAGTTCTAGTCCTTTAAAAATCATCAAATACGCCATGATAACTAACAATACTATTAAAAATCCTATTAAAATTTTTCTCATGGCATATCTCCTTCTATTGTAGCTTTTACTAAGTTTTCACTCTTTTCTCCTGGAGAAGAAGTAATTGTGTCTGGTGTTAATATACCTTTAGTTCTTAATATAGCTTTAAAGTATCCAAGTTGTTCATATTTTTCTGATTGTGCTTGTATAATAATGTGTTTTCCACTTGTATTTTCTATAGCTGTAATTTGAACTCCTTTTGGAATAGCATACATTATTTCACTTAATAAGTTTGGTATATTGTTTTTATTTTTGCTATTTTCTGAAACTTGGTTGCTAATATTTTTTAAGTTGTCTGATAGTCGTTGATATTCATTTGTTTTTGCATTTACATTTTGAATATCTGCACTTACTTCAGCAATTTTTTTTTGTGTATCTAATTTAACATCTGCTATTTGTTCATTTTTAGTATCTATTGCATTACTTATAAACATTGCTAATGCTATATACACAACTGTTAATATTAAAATTCCACCAATTGTTCTTAACATCCATCTTTCAGTAGCATCAAACTTTCCTTTAAGACTCATGTTAAAGTTAGTTAATACTTTTGGTCCGCTTGGTTTACCATTTTCGCCTTTGCCTTCTGTTTTCATACCAGAAAACATTCCACTCAGACTGTCTTTAAATGTTTGTTTTTTAAAGTTAACTTCTTTTATACCATATTCAAGCCCCTGTAGTGCTAGTGCAATTGCAGAATTTACTTCAATATAGTCTTTCATATTTACCTTTAAACTGTCTTTTATAAAAAATGGTTTTAATATTTCACATTTTTCTGTTCCAAGAACTTCTTGAAAATATAAGTCAATATTATTTACAACAGATAATGTTCCAGTTAAATAAACTTTATCTATTTTCATTAAACTACTTGAAACAATTTCTTTTACAGCTGTTGCAATTTTATATAATGTAGGCATAATATTATCTAAGTATTCATTTGTTTCTTCTTGTAATTCTTGACCTTCCATTGTATAAATTGTACTATTTTTACAAATTTCATAAGCTTTAGAATATGAGTTTTCTTTTAATCTAATTTCTTCTAGTGCTTCTGCCGCACCATTTTCTAATTTATCTATTTGATATATTTTTTGGTCAGTGATTGTCGTAATTGTAGTTTGATTTTCCATATTAACAATTAATACATTTTCTTTTTGTTTTAAATTTGCAATATTGGAAATACTAACTGATATTGGAGATATTGTAGAAACTCTATATTCAGCTAAAGGTTGTTCTTGATTAATCATTGATGTTTTATTAGTTGCAATATGAATTACTTTTATTTTTTCTTTATCATCAATGTTATTTACTAGTATATATCTTGTTTCTAATGTATTTCTGTTTATGCCTTTTTCAGAGCAAAATTCTTCAAATTCTGTTTGTATAGCTTTTCTTAAATCTGCTTTATTTAGTAATGTAAACATATTAAAATATTGATAAGATTCTTCTGATAAGTTTATACTAATTGGTGTTTTAAAGCTATATGTATCACTAATTATTTGATTTATAGCTTCACCTATCTTATCATAAAATTTTATTCCAAACGATTCAACTCTTAGATTATCATGGTCTTTTGAAATTTTAGCATATTTAATTATATTCGGTTCTATGAAAATTCCTAAACAGCTAGTCATCGTTTTCTCCTTCGTTTAAAATTAAAATAAAATTTCTATTACTATATTTCGCAAATTAATAAAAAAACATACTTGTAATTCTTCTTAATTCGGCATATTTTTTCCATTTGATACTATCTATTCTATCTATTTTTAGTAAAAAGTCAATATAATTCATTTATATTTAATAGAATTGTAATACTTTTGTAATATTTTTGTAATAAAAAGACACTTTATAAAGTGCCTTTTTATTTTTTAATTTTACATTCTTGTTAATGCTAAAATTATAATTATTATTCCAAATATAATTCTATAAATTGCAAAAATTTTGAAATTTCCTTTTTTCAAATAATTCATCAAAAATTTTATAATCAAAAATCCAACAACAAAGCTTGCAAGTATTCCTAAAATTAATGCTAAGTCAAATTTAAAACTTCCTATTTTAAATATAACTGCTGCAAATGTTATAGGCATTGCTAACATAAAAGAAAATTTCGCTGCACTTTCTCTGTCAATTTTTAAAGCTCTTGCAACAGTCATTGTAATTCCACTACGTGACACTCCTGGAAATGCAGCTGCTATCGCTTGTGATATTCCAACTAGCATAGATTGTTTTAATGATATATGACTATAATCAGTAGTTGATTTTGCTTTTTTATCTACTATGTATAATATAGCACCCATTACAATTAATGAAATTGCAATTACTATCATTTGAACATTAATATTGTCTCCTATTATTTTTTCAGATACTTTTTTTAAAACAATACTTATTATTCCTGCAGGTATTGTTGCAGCTACTAAATACCAAAATATTCTTCCATCTGTAGAATCTTCTTTTTTTACAGCTTTTTTATATCCTGCTTTTATTAAATTTATCCAATCTTTAAAGAAAAATATAGCAAGTGCAAGTAATGTACCAAGATGTAATGCTACATCCATCCCTTCAGATAAATCGTTCCAATTAAATATCCATGGAAAAACATTTAAATGTGCTGAACTTGATATTGGTAAGAACTCTGTTAGTCCTTGTACTATTCCCAAAATTATTGATTGACATATTTCTTCCATCTTTGTTCTCCTTTGTAACTATTATATGTTTTAATATTTTTTATTATTCTTTTTGTTTTTCATCTATATCTATTTCATTTTGTCTATTTGCTTTTGCATTTCTTATATCTTCTTTACTTAAATTTTTAACTAAAATACAAGTTTTCATTAAGTGTCTATTTACGCTTTTTTCTTTTTTTGATAAAGTTTTATTTTTTTCATTTTCTTTATTTTCTTCTGGCGGATTTATTTTTTCTTTGATTGGAGTAAATACAGGATCTCTTTGAGCTTGTTTATATACTTTTGGGTCTAACTGAACTGCAACATTCATATAATTTTTCGCCTTATCTTCATCTCCCTTTAATAAAGCGATTTGAGACAAATAATAATATGAACCAGCTTCTAAATCTTCTTGTTTTCCAGCTTGTATAAACCATTGTTCCGCTTCATCTAAATCTCCATAAATTAATGCAATTTGTCCTAGGTTTAATTTAGCATTATATGCAAGTGTGTTTATTTCTGCTGCTTTGCTATAAAATTCTTTTGCTCTTTGAAAATCATTTATCATCGTATATGCCATTCCAAGACTATAATATAAATCATAACTTCCAGGATTGTATCTAAGTGCTGACATATATACTGATATTGCTTCTTTGTACATTTCTTCTTCAAAGAATATTTCTCCTAATAAATTACTAGCTTTTTCATATTCCGGCTTTTGTTTTAAAATTTCCTCTAGTAAATTAATAGCTTCTTGGTTTTGTTTATTTTTATTTAATACTTCACAAAGTTTATAAGTAGATACAAAATCATTTCTTTTTATATCTGTTACTCTCATATATTCACTAATTGCCGCATCACAGTTGCCTTCTTTTTCATAAAACTCTGCTAACCATTTATGTGCAATATAACTATTTGGATTTTTATTTAAGAAATCCATAATCATTTTTTTAGCTTGCTCTTGTTTTCCAAAAGCACTCAAAATTTGTGCTATAGTTACATTGAATAATTCTGGAAAGTCTATTTTTTTTACTTTTTCTATCCATAACATTATACCAGGAATTATTATTGAAAATATGTAAATAATTATTTTTAAAATAATACTTAATTTTATTGAGAAAAATAGTTCAATAAAATTAATTGCAAGGCCCACAAATTCTAATGCTAACACATATATATAACTAGTGTCATTTTTTCTTATTAATTTTAGAAAAGTAATAGTAAAAAGTGCCAATGCTAACACATTAAAAATTATTTTTTCTAACATTTTTTATTTTCCTTATTTTTCAAATTTTTCTATATAACTGTTTATGCATTTTTCAATTATTTTTTCAGCTTCTTCTCTTCCAAGAATATTATCAACTGCTGTTTGTTTATCTTCTAATTGTTTATACACTTCAAAAAAGTGCTTTATTTCTAATGAAGTTTGATGTGGTAGTTCAGTTATATCTTGATAACAATTTAAAAATGGATCTTTTTTGCATATTGCAATAATTTTTTCATCTCTTTCCTCATTATCTGTCATTATTAATACTCCTATTGGGTAACACTCTACAAGTGTAAGCGGAGTAATTTCTTCTTGACATAGAACTAATACATCTAATGGGTCATTATCTTCTGCATAAGTTCTTGGAATAAATCCATAGTTTGCTGGATAATGAGTAGATGTGTATAGTACTCTATCTAATCTAAGCATTCCTGTTTCCTTATCTAATTCATATTTGTTTCTGCCATTTTTGCTAATTTCAATAACTGAAACAAAATCATCTTTTTGTATTCTTTCTTTTTTTATATCATGCCAAATATTCATTATTTCATCTCTCCTTTTCTTTTTTTAACTGTTTGTATATTTTTTTACATAATTCTGGAAAGCATTCTCCAGAAATGTAACTAATTGATGGAGTTGTTAAATAACTTCCTTTTACAGCCATTTTGTTCCACTCTCGTTCTGTTGGTATGGTTTTTGCATCAAAAATGTGTTTTGTTAATACTTCTATACTTTTTTGATAAACTTGTTTACTGTCTAGCATTTTTTGACCTCACTTTTATATTTCTATACTATTTTAACACCAGAAGTGGCTCAAGTCAATGAATAGCAACAAAAAAGCACTTTAATATCAGTTTACACTAATATTAAAGTACCTTTTTTATACTAATACAAAGTCTTTTAGAATATCCTTTAATGTGATTGGTGTTACCTTGTTTCTTATTAAAAGTTCTAACATATTATTTGCATCATTTTCTTTACTAAATATATGATTAAACTCTCTTTTTTCAACTTCTGTTTCAAGTTCATCTGAATATGTTTTTATTACTCCTATTCCATAAGGTTTTTCTGTACTCTTTTTCTTATTATTACATATTTTATAATATTCTACTTGAATTGGATTATTAATTTTTTCATCTAATTCATCTTTTATTTCAATGTTGCCATATACTTCAATTGACTTTTCCAATGTTTTCCCCTCCTTCTCATTGGTATGGTTCTTATTATATCTATCATTGTATAAAATAGCAAGAAATTTCGTATGACCGAATTCGACACTAATTGTCGAATGTTTAAAAAAGACTTTCAAACCAATGATTGTATGTTAAAGAATTCTCACATATATTTTTTATGCAATAAAAAAATGCAAAAATTTTGCAATAATTATTGACAAATGTGAAAGTTTTGTAGTACAATACTAAATGTCAGTTCAATAAATGCAGATGTGGCGGAACTGGCAGACGCACAGGACTTAAAATCCTGCGGTTGAATAAACCGTGCCGGTTCGATTCCGGCCATCTGCACCATTAAAACCTCAAGTGTTTCGTAAGATGAACTTGAGGTTTTAATTTATAAAAAATGCAGATTTTCCTAACATTTTTCCTAACACTTTTCAATTTTCTGTGTAAGTTAAGAAAATGTTTTGAAATATATTCTTTTGAACATTTATCTAAGTCGCAATAGATATTTGTTCTTTTTTATTGTCATTTGATATAAATGACATATTAAATTTTGTTTCAATCATATTTGCTGGTATAGACTTATCATTCTGATCCAAGTGAGAATATCTTTGAGTAGTAACAATATTTGAATGACCTAACCATTTTTGAATTTCTGGAAGTGGTACACCATTTCTTAAAAGTAATGTAGCACAAGAATGTCTTAAATCATGTAATCTAATATGTCTAAATCTATTTTCTTTTAATATTCTACTAAAAGTTCTATCTACATAGTCAGGTTTTACTAATTCTCCATTATCCATCAAACAAATAAAATCTTTATAGTCTGTTATATAGGTATTTCCAAAGATTTTTTCATTTAATTTATATTTTTCTTTATACTTCTTTAATAAATCAGCAATAAAATCAAACATAGGTAAAGTTCTATAGCTTGATTTATTTTTAGGAATATCTTTTATAAGAAATTGAGTAACACCATCATATTTTCCTCTACCAACTGTTTTTCTAATAGTAATACTCTTGTTTTTAAAGTCTATTGCATTCCAAGTTAATTCTAAAATTTCTTCTCTTCTTAAACCATATATAATGCCTAAAGTAAGTGGTAGTTCTAATTTTTGAGTTTTTATAACCTCAATTAATTCAATAAGTTCATCATCTGTATAAAAATCTGGAATATAAACTTCTTTTTTCACACTTTCAATTCTATCCATCGGATTAGATGGTATTATTTCAGCAATAACAGCCTCTTTGAGAGCAGTATTCATATTAGAAGTATAATGTGCTATTGTTGAGCCTTTTAGTCTTTGTTTATATAAGTAGTTTATAAAATCTTGTATATCTCTTGGTCTTAAATCAATTAATTTTATTTTTTTAGATTTAAAATAAGGACATAGCCTTCCTTTTACAACTTGTTCATATCCAATATAAGTTGATTGAACAACTTTAGGTTTTATATTTTTCAACCATTCTAGCATATAATCACTAAAAAGCATATTTGAATATTTAGAATTTTTAGCAATAGTATTCAGTTTATTACTAAAACTATTTTCAGCATTTACTCTTACTAATTCCTCATTTAGCATTTTTTCAGCTTGTTTTCTAATTTGATTATTTTTTCTTTCGTTATTATCTACTTTTAAGCCAGTAGAATGCCATTCGGGTTTTCTTTTTCCATATTCATTATACATATTAAATACTATAAAATAATAACCCTTATTAATTTGTACGCTACCTGTTATCATACACAAACTCCTTTCCAAATAACAGTTTAAATTTAGCTTACTCTTGACTTTAAAATCATAACATATAAGCAAATTTTAGTCTAGTTACTTTAAAATAAATAAAAGCCGTTACCACTAATAGATAACGACCTAGTTCTGATTTGTTAAATAATAAATAATATTTCTTTTTGGTATTTTATATTCTCTACCAACTTTGAGTGATGGAATAGTTTTGTTTCTTACTAATCTATAAGCAAGATTTACGCCAATTCCAAGCATTTCTTTTAGTTGAATAATGTTTACTATATCTGGATATGCAGTAAACATTAATTCATAATTTTCCTTTATATTACCCATATAGTTTGTCCTCCTTCTTTAAAAATTTATAAAATAAAAAGACTTTCTTGCAAGTCCCTTGATTTACATACTATAACATATATATTTGTATTTTTGAGTTGGAATATGAATGTTCATATTTATTGTTTTTGGAACATCATTACCAACTTTTATATCTTTGTTAAGTTTTAAATTTCCGTTTTTATCTGTGTGATAAATACTTGAATTATATTTAGCAAAAGCATAATCATTTATATTGCTATTAGAATATGATAACTCTAAAGAATCTTGATTTAATAATGCTTGTAGTTGTTCATAAGAATTATCTTTTTTCTTTGGTCTATCATAATTTTTAAAATATTCTTTCATATAATCTTTTCGTTTAATAGCATTAGTATTTTTACGAATTTGTTTTTCTTCTTTACATCTACTATCTGATTTTATTACTTTTGAAACATATTGTTTAGAAACACCAACCATTGTTGCAATATCTTTTTGTTTTAGATGTTTATTATAATATAAATCTAAAATGTTCTCTTGATTTTCCAACCTAAAATACCTCCTTCCAAATTGGTTGACTATTTGTTTGCAAGATTTTTTATACAATTCACCTATTGACATTTTTTCTTAATTGTTGTACTATTATATTGTAAAAAATCTCACATAGTGATTTGATATTGTCATTATATAATCATAGTTTATATTTGTCAATACAATATTAAAATATTTTTGAAATTTTTTACTTATATTTTATTGGAGGAATAGAAATGAGAGAATTACCTCGTCATTTAATATTAAAAGATTTTTATTTATGGTTTAATATTAAAGAAAAAGAAGAATATTATTCAACACCTCTTTATTTATATGGTGTTACAAGAAAAGAACATAAAGATGATGAAACAAGGCTATATTTGAACTTAGAAAAAGATATTACAAAAATAGAATGTACAAATAAAAAAGAAATTCGTAAACAACCATCTACTATATATATTCATTATGCAGAAAGTATAGGAATGATTTTATTAAGATTATTAAATGCCGATTTTTCTTCATTTGAAACTGCATATAATACTTTCTTTTATGCTTATGGATTTGAGTTAATAAAAGAAGATGAACACTATTTAGAATCTAGAGAACCACTAACAGATATAGAGTTTCTAAAAATATTAGAAGATACATATAGTGAACATTTAGAAGATTTATTAGAAATACAAAGTGAATTTAAAAAATGTGTAGATTTTGTATATAATTTAAATGGTAATGAAGAATTAAAAGAAAGTTCTATATATTCAAAATTTGTCGCATATACAATAAAAAATGACATTTATACATACTCACAAGATATTGAAATAATACTAGATAATTACATAAACATACATAATCATAATTACAATGAAACAATAGAGAAGTTGATAAAAAGAATAGATGATAAAGATCCTAATTTAGAATTGCACAATGTTTATACAAGTAAAAAATTAAGAAGTATTTGTTTTATTGTTTTGGATTTACTAGTTAAACAAGAGAATTTACCAATAAAAATATGCCAAAATTGTGGTAGATATTTTATTCCAACATTTAGACAAAATGAAATATATTGCGATTTAGAAAATGTTGATGGCAGTTCAACTTGTAGAGAGAAAGGTGCTAATGAAACTTATAAGAAGACCTTAGAAAATACACCAGCATTATTATTATATAGAAGAACATATCAACAAAAAGTTATGAATGTATATAGGAACAAAGATAATAAACAATTAAAAAAAGATTTTGATAAATGGAAAAAAGAAGCACAGGCAAAGATAAAGCTATTTAAACAGAGCAAATTAGATGAAGATACTTTGTATAATTGGATGGTTGAAAATAAGTAAAATGATAGGAGTATATAATGTTTAAAGAAATAGAAGAAAAAATCAAAGAAGAAAAATATCAGTCAGCAGAAGAACAATTAGATAAACTTATAATTAATGAAAAAATAAGTGAAAAAGAACAGGCATATGCTCTATACCTTATAGGATATATTAACTCTTTATGGTTAAATAGAACAAGAAATGAAACTAAAGCGAGAAGCTATCTATTGTGGAACATAAAAAGTGAATATCCGAATCCAAATTCTTACACTTTGTATGCAAAGCTAGAAAAAGATGAAACGATAGCAATTAATTATTTAAAAGATGGTCTTAACAAATTTAAAGGAAATCCACAAATCATAACAGAATTGATTGGACGAGTAGATAATAGTGAAAAAGAATTTTATATTAAACAGATTGATAATGAAAATATAGTCAATTACGATTTATTAGTTAGAGTACTAGAAATTCTTATAAATAGAAATGAGTGGCATAGAGTAAGGAAATACGCAGAATTAGTTATAAATAATTTTGAACTTTCTATATATCAAAAAAATTTCTTCGAGTTACTTATTACATATTCGTATTTATTTGGAAATGAAAAATATGAATTTGAATTTTTAATAAATAAGTTGGAAAATATTATAAAAACTGATTTAGATAACCAATTAAGATATTCTCCATATTTAGCTATGATATATACATATGTTATAGCTGGTGAACTTAAAAAAGCTAATTTATATTTTGATAAGATATCATTAAATAATTCTATTAATGATTTCAATGATGGTCTCAATACTATAGTTGATATAGATCTTTTTTACATATATAAAAAGATTTTTGACGAGATATTTAAGGTATACAAAACCGACATATATAGAAAAAATAAGGCTAAAGCACTATACATATTATATTTGTATAAACCTTCTGAATTTTTTAGTATATATAGATATTCTAAAAAAGATATGGAGACTCTTGAAAAATATTTTAATAATTATGAATTCAATATAGAAGTCGCGGTTGCCTTATATAGAATGAAGTTACATTTTAATACGAATATAGGTGCCTATGAAATATTAATTAAAATTTTATTAAAAGAAAATAAAATAGAAAATGATTTTTTAGAGATATGTGATTTATTTGAAAATATAAGTAGTGAAGACTTAGTGATAATAAATAATAATGTAATAGATTTATTAAAGTCTAGAGAAATAATATTAGAATATAATAAGAATTTACAAAAATTTATAGATGAATTGATATGTAATTTATATCAATTTAAATTATATGATAGAGTTATACGATTATGTAACAATATAGATGAAAGGATTTTAAGAGACTTAGAAAGAAATTTTGAAATTGCATATTCATATGCTGAAATGGATGAAAAAGAGAAAGCACTAAGATTGTACGAACATATACTATTAAAAGAACCAAACAATTCCTCTGTCTTAAATAATATTTCTATTATATATGAAGAGTTAGGATATTTGGAAGAAGCATTTAAGCACATAAAAAAGGCAAATGAACTAGAAAAAGATGATATACATACAAATAACTATGATAGAATAAATAAAAAGCTAGAAAATAAAGCTATCATAGAAAAATCAAATGAAAATAAAAAGATTCAAGATGTTTGTAAAAATTTAAGTTCAGAAAATTTAGAAAATATAGGATATAATATAATATTACAGAAAAAATTAAATAATATAACTGATGAAGAACTGAAGAAAATATTAATAAGGGATTTAAAAGAATGTGCATATTCGGTACTATTAGGTCAAAACAAATCAGCAATAATCTTAAGTGGTAGCATAATTGAAGCATTATTAATATATAAGATAAAAAATATAGGAATTGAAGAATATGATTTAATTGGATTAAGAAATAGGAAAAGTAAATGTATTAAAACTATTGATAAAATGATATTAGATGAACTTCTATATGTAGCAAACAAATTGAAAATATTAAGTGATACAAATTATTATTTAAGCCATTTTTCTAGAGAATATAGAAATGTAATTCATCCTAATAAAGAGATTCGAGGAAAGATGGAAATATCAGCAGAAAATGCTAGTCTAATGTGGAAGATTTTAAAGGAAATTATCTTTGAACTATTATAAAGGAGGTATTAAAATGACTGAAAAAGAGGTTATAGATGCAATAAAACATATGCAAGAATATCAAACAGAAACGGACAAGATAGAAGCAAAAACAGCTGAAAAAGGGTGTCCACAAAAATGTTATGATACAATTTCTGCATTTGCTAATAAATATGGTGGAATTATAATATTTGGAATAAATGAGCATAATAATTTTATAGAGCAAGATGTATATGATGTAAATGATTTACAAAAACAAATTACTTCATTATGCACTACTTCTCTTGAGCCTAAAATTAGACCAGAATTTTTAGCCATTACATATAATGACAAAAAATTATTAGCGGTTAAAATAAACGAATTACCACAAAAAAAGAAACCATGCTATTACAAAAATGTAGGGATAAACAAAGGCTCATATATTAGAATTGGAGATTCAGATGAGCATATGACAGATTATGAGATATATAGTTTACAAAGCTATATTGATGGAATTGAAGAAGATTTAAGACCCATAAAAAGAGCTGAATTTGAAGACTTAAATCAAGAAAAGATTTCGAACTATTTAATGAATATAAAGAAAGATAAACCTAATCTTTCAAAGTTTTCTGATGAAAAAATATTAAAATTAAATGGTATTATTGAAAATAGTACTGGTGAAATACATCCAACATTAGCAGGAATGATGGTATTTGGAGAATATCCACAAGGATATTTGCCACAACTATTTATTGCTTGTGTTGTAGTGCCTGGAAGAAAACTTGGAGATGTTGGAGAATTAGGACAAAGATTTGATGACAATAAAAGAGTTGAAGGAACGCTTGAAGAAATGCTAGAAGAATCTTTATCTTTTGTTAGAAAAAATATTCCCGCTAGGGTTATTATTGATGATAATGGAAAAAGAGAAGATGTTCCTATTTATCCAATGAAAGCATTAAGAGAAGCAATAGCAAATGCACTTATTCATAGGGATTATAGTTCTAATACAGAAGGTGCTTATATCTATTTAAGAATATTTGATGATAGAATAGAAATACTAAATCCTGGAGATTTGTATGGAAATAATAGATTAGAAAATTTAGGCACAGATAATATGCTTGAAGTTAGAAACAATACCATAATTAGACTTTTAGAAGAAACAACAGATATTGTTGAAAACAGACACACAGGTATTGCTACAATGAGAGATGAAATGAAGAAGATGAATTTGCCTGAACCAGAATTTGAAACATTAAGAGGAATGTTTAAAGTTACCTTTAGAAAAGAGAAAGAAGAAAGTGATATACAGAATAAGACAGAACAGATTCAATGTGGACAGAAATGGACAGAAGTGGACAGAAATAAAATTATAAAAAATATGGAATCTACACAAGATAAAATTTTATATTTAATTAGAGAAAATCCTAGAATCACACAAACTATGATGTCGAATGAATTAGGATTTGCCAGAAGTACAATATCTTCAAATCTTCAGAAATTAAAAGAAAAAGGCATTATTGAGAGAATTGGATCAGATAGAAATGGATATTGGAAAATATTAAAATAAAAATATATTTTTTAGCAAAAAGAGAATGATAAAATTTTAATAAATATCATTCTCTTTTAATCATTATCATCTAAATCATCAAATAATTTACTATCATAAAAATCTTTTATAGAAATTCCAAAACCAATACATATATAATAAATTGTATCAGAAGATGGAGCTTTTCTAATAACTTTGAAAATACTTCTAATAGTTGAGGGATTAATTCCAGAAGCAATTGCTAGTTGATTTATATTCATATTGTTTACTTTACATAGTTCATCTATTCTTTTTCTTGTTGCTTCTAACAAAGTCATAATATGCCCTCCTATTCTTACGAAAATTTACAAAATCAGTATAACAAATAAAAAAATAAAACATGCGTGAAATTTAACGCATAAACATTGACATTTTTGAGCAGTAATGGTATAAAAAATATAGAATAATAAACTTATGAAAAGAGGATTTTTTATGAACAATAAAGTAGTAAATAAACAAATACCGTTAGAAACAATAGTAAAAGTTGCTAATCATTTAGAAGATTACAAAGAAAATTATGATAGAAAATTTGAATTAGAACAAAATAAAAATAAGAATATTCCTTATGGAGAGAAACAATGGGAATATGAAAATGGAAATACAACTATAAATTACACAATAGAGTTTAAAAATGGAAAAAATATAAAAGAAAGTGATTATAACTGGTTTGTCGGAAACTTAAATCAGCCAAGTACAATAAAAAGCATATCTATAGATTTATATGTTAGTTTTTATACAAAAAATCAAGATAATACTATTAATGATAGATATAATAAAATTAATGTTTCATTATATTTTAGAGAATTTGATGTTACTATAGATGTAGATACTACCAACCAAGAAAATGAAGCACATAATTTATATTCAGAAGTCATGAATATTTTAGAAGATAATGAAGATAGATATAATAAAACTATGAAACATAGAAAAATAAGAACACAATGCTTTACAATATCTGTAGGAATTATTTTATCATACATTTTGTATGTTGTTTTGAAAATCAATGCTAATAAAATATCTCCTATATTTACACAGTATTTAAATAATAAATATATTCTAGTATTTGGGCAATGGTTTGTTGCTATCATATTAGGAAATATTTTTTCATATTGGTATATCTTATCAGTTTATAGACCGTTATTGCCAGATACAAAATATGCAGGATACAACTATTCAGCAAATAGAGGAAATTATACAGATGATGTTGATGACTATGTAGACCATTCAGAAGTACACTTTGGAAAATATTGGGATGCAGAAAAAAGAAGAATGACAATTGAAAAGATATATAAGATTACAAACAAAATTATATTAGTACAATTATTGATCAGTGTAATTCTATTTTTCATAATAAAATAATTTTGTAAATAGGAGCAAATATGAAAACTAAAGAACAAAGATATAATGAATTATATAGTAGTGGATTAGTAGATGGGATTAAAAATTATTTGCTAATAGAAATGATATTAGCGAAGATTACTATGTTTTAATGGCTGACTATATAGATTCTATGAATGAAATAAAAAATGAAATGTTAATAAATCCTACAGAAATAGCACGAAGAATGCCTGAACTTGTAAAAAGCATACAAGAAACAAATTTAGGTGGGATTTATGGAAGAACTGATGACAATAGAATACAAATGGAACAATCTCTTAGCTACGAAGATAAAAAGTTATATTTCTTCCACGAACTAACTCATGCTTTGCAAACTTCTCATGAAAATGGTAGAGAACAATGTGGATTTTATGATGGACATGATGGAATGTTTCTTACAGAAGGAGCAACACAATATACTGCCGAAATGCTATATAATGTTTCTAATGGTACAAATTTAGAATATAGACAACAACCGAGAACAGTAAGAGGAGCAAGTAATAGAACTCCATATAGTCCATTAAGTGAATATCAATATAATGGAAATGTTTTAGATTTATTAGCAAAGAGTATGGATTTGCCTTTACCACAAGTTTTAGCATTAGCATATAAAAAAGATGGTAGAGAAACATTAAAAGGTATATATGAAAGTATGGAAGGTAATCAAGGCAAGTTTGATGAATTAATGAATAATTTAGAGCAAATATATTCTATAGATAATTTATTGATACATGGATACGGAGAACAACTACAAGGTCAAACGCCACTAAATATTACAATGCAAGATGGAGTTACAAGATTTCAAGGAAATTTAAACACCTATAGAGAACTTATGAATAAAACTGAAAGAGAATTAGTTGCGACTTATATGGAAAATCACAATACAGAGTATGTTTTACAAAATTATAACGAAATTGCACAATATTTAACTACACCAGAATTAAGAAATAATTTCTTAGCAGCAATTCATGAATTAAGCCAAGAAGTATCACAAGATAGTAGAAATAATATTATAAATTTTGAAGATTATAGAACAAATATAGAACAGACTACAGAAACACCACAATTTGAAATGCCAGAAGGTTATTCTATAAATGAATTTGGAAAAATTATAAGACCTGCAAGAGAAGAAAAACAAGAGCAAGTTCAAGAAAGTATTGATGTACAGCCAAATGAAACTAAACTGTCATTAAAACAAAGAGTAGCACAATTTTTACAAAAAAATAATCTATTTATGAATTTATCTTTTGTTGATAAATTTGTTCATAAACAATTAGATGTATTACCATCACCTACACAAGAAATAAGAGAAACAAATACATCTACAACATATAGAACAAGAGAAAGTTTTATAAATGAATTAACCAATTTTGGTGCATATAGAAATTTACCACCTATTCAAAGAATGTCTGATCCAGAAAGAATGGCACAAATGAGAAGAAAAATGGAACAAAATCAACAATCTAATGATGATAATGAAAGAGGTTAAAAATGGATGAAAATATTATTAATTATATGAATAATATTGAAAATACTAATTTATCTGAAGAGGATAAAGAATTTGAAAAGTATCTAAAGTTGTTTAAAGAAAGATTTGGAAGAAATGCTTATATTGCAGAGCCGAATGGAACAAAAGAACAAACAATAGAAGCAATCAAGATTTGTTTAGAAAAGAAGGAAGATATATTAGATCAGTTATTATATTCAAGTTCGGACAAATTTATTTATTAAATTAAGTTATTAACATTTAAATTACATAAAAAGAAAGAGGTATTTAAGTATGAAGGTTAATGAAAAAATTATTTCTACTAAAACAGAATTATTAGAAACAATAAAACAAGGAGTTAATATTTTAGATTATATTAAAGATGAAAGAGATATTGATTTTGTAACTAATGCAATTGTAATTGAAAAAAATGATGAAGATTCATATTATGAAGAAACTGCTGAAATAGTATTTAAGTCAATATTATATTATGTGTTATTTACAGAGGGAGAAATTAAAACATTAGAAAGATGTAGTGAAATTGCTAAATATGGTATGAATGGTGTAGATGGAATTAACAAAATTAAAAATATGGTTTCAAAAGAAGAAAGAGCAAATGTACTATTTAAGCCAGTGGAAATAGCATCAGAAAAGACGCAAAAAGCAGTATTTGAAAAATTGAATGAGAGACTATCTAAAATATAATAGGTTAAGAGGAGCGTTTAGCTCCTCTTTTACGATTACCTTTCTAAATCCCATTCCTTTTCTCTATCTTCATATTTCAGTTGTTTTACTGGGTCAATAAAAATACGAGTTTCTTCTTGGAAATTTTTAATCAATTCTTTTGATTCTCCAAAACCAAACTTATGGCAAATCCAAACTATAAATTTATCAATAGTTTCATAGAATTTATCAATTATTTTTTGTAATTTACTATTTTCTTTTTCTAGTTTCTTTATTTGTTTTTTTAAATCCCATTCTAAATCAAATTCTTTTTCTTTATATTCTGTTTTAATATTTTCAACTTGATTATGCAATGTCTTATTATCAGCAAGAATTTTATCTCTTTCTTTTTGATATTTTACAGCTTCATCAACAACTTTAGCTTGTTTTGATAGTTCTTTATTTAAAGCAAGATTATCTTTATATAATTCTTTAATTAAATCATCTTTAGGTTTTATGATTTCTTTTAGTATCTTGTCATCTCTTTTTATTGAAAATTTACTAATTTCATTTATATCTGGAACTTCTGGTATTTCTAGTTTAATATCTTTTAAAACTTTCTTAGTATTTTCATAATTTGTAATTTTCTTATATTCTTCAACAGAATAATGCTTTCTGTTAGTATCTTCAACAAACATTCCTCTTTCTAAATCAAAAACTTTTGATTTTACATGATTAAAGTAAGCATCCTGTAATTTTCTATAACTGTCTCTACCTTTCCAAAAATCTCTTGCACAAATTTTATCAATGTCGTTTCCATCTTTGGCTTTTGCTTTTACCATTTTAATTTTTTATATTTTCTTTTATAATTTATATCTTTCATTACTAAATATAGTTTTCTTTTTATGCTTCTATCTGCTTTATATTTCAAAGGATTTACCATTTTTCCTTCTTTTGCAAGCTTTAAAGCTTCATTTCTTAATGGTTCACTTGTTACATATTTTTTTACAACACTCTTTGGAACAAAACTTAATGCAACTTCATTTTTCATTAAAGTACATTCTTTTTCTTTATTATATATCAAATCATCCACTAAATATTGTATCAAATTGTGTCCACCAGCTGCTAAGTAATAACTGCATCTTGCTTGCCTTGGATTTATTTCTAGCACTTTATATTTTCCATCTCTACTATCGTATTTTAAATCTACTTCTGCAAATCCTTGGTATCCAATTCTTTCCATGAATTTCTTTAAAGGTTCTACTATTTTTTCATCATATCCATGTTCATTAAATCCATTAACTAATAGAGTACAGTTTCCTATTCCTCCTGGATTTCTTTCTTGTAATCCAATTTGTGCAAATGCAATTAGTTGTACTTTTTTAGCTTTACTACAATAGAATTGACAATCAAATAAAGCACAATCATCGCCTGGTATAAATTCCTGAATAACTAAATTGCTTTTATATCCAGATGCTTCTACTTTGTTTATTACATCTTGTAATTCTTCTCTAGAATAGACTTTAAATACCTTAAACATTCCATCAAATTTATGATTGTGATATTCAATATTATTACCTGGCTTTACAATTAAAGGGTACATAAGTTTTTCAACTTTTTCTTCATCAATAGTTTGATTTGCATTGCATGAATAGATATAAGTTTTTGGTATTTCAAATTCACAATTGTCAAAGTTTTGGTAAAAAGTATCTTTTACTAATATTTGATTTAAAATTTCTAAGCTTGGATAATTATGTACAAATTTTTCATCTAATTTATCTTGGTTTTCAATTATTAATCTAACTAATTCATCACTTGTACCAACAAGTACTATTTTTTGCTTCTCACTTTGTTTAGCATATTCATTTAATGTTTTTACAAATACATCTGCATTTTCGAAATCAGGTACTTCTCTAAAGTTTACAATTTTACTATATGAAACAACACCTATTGCCCTTTTACTAATAACATCTACCTTTTTATTATATATTTCATGATAACATCTAGACATAAAGTAAGCATTAAAATCACTTCCTAATATAAGAACATCAAATTTCATAACTATTCCTCCTATTTTCGTTCTTCTATTTCAATTATTTCTCCATCTTTTACAAGAACTCTTGGAACCCAGTCATTTATCATACAAGATCCTTCATATACACTTGTTCCCATATAGCTTGCCGCTTCTTTCATTGTAATTTCTTCTCCTATTAAAGTAACTTTGTCTCCTGCATGAACATTTTCGTCTACTTTAGCTATTATCATTCCCATGTTTATAACCCCAACTAGAGAATATCTTTTATTATTAATAACTACTTGTCTTCCTTTATTTCTAGTATTAAATCCATCCGCATATCCTATTGGAATAATTGCTACATACATATCTTCTGGTGCTTCATAAATTCTTCCATAACCCACAAAACTGCCTTTTTTTATTTGCTTTACTTGCATTACTTCACTGTAAAGTGAAAACGCTGGTTTTAATTTCAATTCTACATCAGTTATTGTTTTACTAATATGGTGTTTTCTTTTATACCATTCTCTCTTAAGTTTTCTGAGTTTATTTATAAAGTCATCTGGTAATGGCTTTGGTGTAGTATTATACCCATATAATATAATTCCTAGTCTAATTCCGTTTGCAAAAGGTATTTTACTATGGTTTAAAAGTGTTTGGCTTCTTCCTAAGTGTATAATTGGAATTTTCATTAAATCAATTTCAGATGTAAGTTCTTGGAATTTTGCATATTGGTTGTCCCATGAAACATCATATACTCCATCTGTTGCAAAATGAGTAAATATTCCTTCTACTTCAATGTTTTGTTTTTTTCTTAGTCCTTCTACCACTTCTTTTATTTGCATTTTATCATATAAACCTAATCTGCAAAGTCCTGTATCTATTTTTATATGTACTTTTAAAGGTTTTTGTATATCTATTTTTTGTAATTCTTTAAAATATTCATAATCATGTACTGTAATTGTTACATTATTTTCAATGCATTCATTAATGTATTTTAAATCAATAGGTTCCAAGCATAAAATAGGAGTTTTTATTCCATCTCTTCTTAAACTGATTGCTTCTTCCAAAGATGAAATTGCAAAATAGTTTATTCCACATTCTATTAAATACTTACAAATTTTATCACTATGTCCATACGCATTTCCCTTCACAACTGCAAAATAATAGTCATATTCTGGGTATTTTCTTACAATTTCTTTAACATTATTTTGCAAGTTACCTACATCTATTTGAGCATAAGTATTTCTATACATTTATTTCCTCCTCTTAAGTTTTTTTGCATTATATCACAATACTAATATGTTTAGAACACTTTTTACAAAATTTAAGGAAATTTCTGTATTTTTAAACTACTATTTAAAGCAGAAAAACAGCACAAAAAAGATGTAGACTTATAATATGCTACATCTTTTGATATGAATTCATATAATTTATATAAATTTCAAATTATTTTTTATTTACTAATTCTTTTAAGGCTTTTCCTGCTTTGAATACAGGTGCTTTAGATGCTGGTATTTTGATTTCTTCTTTAGTTTGTGGGTTTCTGCCTTTTCTAGCAGCTCTTTTTCTTACTTCGAAAGAACCAAATCCAACTAATTGAACTTTTTCTCCTTTTACTAATGCTTCTGTTACAACACTAACAAATGAGTTTAAAGCTGCCTCTGCATCTTTCTTTGTTTCTCCTGTTTTTGCTGCCATAGCTGCGATTAATTCTGATTTGTTCATTTTAAATTACCTCCTATAAGATTTTAAGATCAGCAGACTTTCATCTACTAATATCATTATTCGTCATTTTTTTCAAAAACCCTTCTTTTTTGTTTAAATTTTTATTTAAAAAGTTACACATTCCAACGTTTCTGACCTTTAGTGTCCTTTAAAGTATTGATTTTCATACCTTTTCAGCCATTGTCATACAGCCTCAGCTTTTTTAGAAAATTATATATTTTGCTTCCATAAGGTATCATATAAATTTCTTCTTCTGAAAATACTCTCAAAATTATTAGTAACAATATATAAATTATAACGCACATTAAAATTAAAAGCATTGTTGATATTTTTTCATTTAAGCATTGAAATAATGTAATATTAAAAATATATGCAATTGTTCCCATTATTAAACATGCAATTACGGGTTTTACTATAAATTTATTTTTATCCAATTTTAAATTTATATTTTTACTTAAAATTTTAAATTCTATTGTTAATGCAACAGCATGACATACCACTGTTGAAATGGCAGCACCAGCTGTTCCACCAAGAAAAAAATCACTTGGATTTATTGGAATTAAATACATGTTTAAAATAAATTTAATTATTACACCTATTCCAAGTGCAATTGCTGGAGTCAACATTTTCCCCAATCCGTGTAAAGCACCACTAATTGTTTGTTCTAGTACTATAAAAATAATTCCAAGGCAACTAATTTGATATATAAATGCTCCAGATGTTGCATTTGGAAATAATAATTCCAGAATTTGTTTTGCAAATAAAATCATTATAATCATACATGGCATTCCAATTAACATTGATATAAGCATTGAAAACAAGACTCTTTTTCTTATTGTTTCTATATCTCCTATTGCTTTTGATGAAGAAATTGAAGGGACAAGAGCTGTTGCAAATGCCATATTTAATGACATAGGAAGTGTAACTAAAGTATCTACCTTTCCACTAAGTATTCCATATTGAATTTTAGCTTGTTCTTCTGACAGAAAACTTCTTAGTCCTCTTACTACAGTCATAGAATCAATATTTTTATTTATTGTTCCAAGTATTGCTGTCATAGACATTGGAATAGAAACAGATAAAATCTGTTTTATTGTTTTTATAATTCTTGTTCTTTTATTTTTTGTTGCTCTTTTTAATTCAAAAGCAATTTCTTTTCTCATTTTTGAATAATATTTGTATAAATATAAAAAACATAGCACTGTTGCTAAAGTTGTTGCCAAATTTGCCCCAGCCGCCATAATTGTAGTATCTGTTCCTGTTGTTAATGCAACCATTTCTACTATTATTACTGAAAGTACTGTTTTAAAAAATTGTTCTAAAGTATGAGAATTTGCTGTTACTTTTAAATTTTCTCTACCTGTAAAATATCCTTTAATTACACATGAAATTGATACAAAAAATATTGAAGGCGAAAGTGCAACTAATGTTAATTCTGCCTCTGGTATTTGTAGCAATGTATTTGATATATACCCAGCTCCTAAAAATAAAATGGTACTACTTAGAAATCCAATTAATCCGAAAGTTACAAATGCTATTTTAAATATTCTGTGTGCACCTTTTGTATCTCCTATTGCAATTTTTTCTGAAACAAGTTTTGCAAGTGCTCCAGGTATTCCAATTGATGAAATTGTTAAAAACAAAGCATATATTTGAAATCCACTACTATATATAGCATTTC